>OLOL01001832.1_pt1 | contig 16853 bp, 18 predicted proteins | sample 1673081 | NCBI WGS metagenome assembly OLOL01 (sample SAMEA3136753, study PRJEB25190) | human gut metagenome
AGCCCAGCCGGCAAGTCATGCGGTACTATCACTTCGACCAGCCTGACCAACCCAGTGATCCGGAGTTGTTCCCGTTCCGTCTGCTGACCACGCGCTTCGAGCCGGTGGATGGTGACGCTTGTGCGCCGGTGCTGTACGCGAACACCGTAGCGGATATGATCAGCTTTTCTTTGCAGACCTGCGTGGAGCGCAATATCACCGTACGTCGCTGCAAAAACTGCGGGCGGTACTTCGCCCAGACAGGCCGCGTCAGCGCGGAGTACTGCGACCGCACGCCGCTCGACGGTCAGTCCAGCTGCCGTGCGATGGGTGCATTCCAGCAGTGGACGCTGAAGCAGGCGGACGACCCTGTATTCAAGGTCTACCGCCGGGAGTATAAGCGCCGCTTTGCGTGGATCAAGGCCGGTCGTATTAGTGACAGCGAGTTTTATGCGTGGAGCGAACAGGCCAGAGAACAGAAAAAGAGATGTGATGAGGGTATCATCACCGCAGAGGAGTTCCAGCGGTGGCTGAAGGAGTCGTAAATACAAGGAGGGTGCGGTTCAGTGGAACCGCACCCTCCTTATGTTTTGTCAGCAAAGAAATTTTGGCCCTATTGTGCGCCAATGCGCGGCGGGCTTGTCCTCCACGGCGCGCTCCTGAAGCATCAGGAACATCGCCGTCGCTCCGCCTCCTCCAGCTTGCGCATGATCTTCTGGCGCATCGCCTCCTCCGGATCCTCCGGCGGGGAATTCTCGATCTCCGCCGCGTCATACCTTGAAGCCGCCTCGCAGGTCACCGCAGGGTTTCTCTTTACAGCGGTGCCGCGGATAGCCTGAATATCGGAATAGAGCAGGGTCTTCTTCATGACCAGCGCCTCTGTGATCTCTTTCAGAAACGCCTCGTTTTGAGCAAGGAGCGCCCTTGCCTTGCCGTAGTACCGCTCCAGCTCCGCCTGTACCGCCGCCTCGCTGCGGGCATTCAGGCTTTCGGACATGTTGCTGGAGGAATCGCTTTCGACATTCAGCAGGGAGAATCCCAGCGCACCCTCCTTGGCTGCCGCCTCGCGGATACAGTTGACCGCACGGGCGATATCGTCGCTGCATCCCTCCGCGACCTGCCCCGCATACCGCATCTCCACGGCGGCCTTGCCGCCCAGGGCGATGATGGCGCTTTGTGAATCGGAGACACCTTTGCAGCAGTGGATAAAGCCGCCGCACCGGTTTTCGTCGGAGGGAAGCAGGGAGGCAAAGCCGACGCTGCCGGGGCACAGCGCTTCGCATACCACCAGATGCCCTGCCTCGTGAAGTGCCACCTTTTCGATAACCTCATCCGAAACGCGAGGCATATCCTCTTGTGCGCCATATTGCTGCTTCAGCACCACACTCACCATGTCCTCCATGTCGATGCCGGTCTTGCGGGCAAAGGCCGCACGAACCGCCGCTTCATTCAAAATAGTCTCCAGCTCGGCGCAGGAATTATAGCGCATCATCCTCGTCAGGTCTTCCATGTTGACACTGTCCGAAACCCGTTTCGTTTTCAGATAGTGGGTGATGATCTCCTCCGCGTCGGACGCCGTGGGCGCTCGAAGTCCGATTTTTCGGTCAAACCGTCCGGAACGGCGCAGGGAGCTCGGCAGCTTGCGGATATCGTTTGCCGTGGCGATCACAAACACACCGGCGTCCTTCACATCGTCGACCCCTGCTTGCACGGCGGCATATTCCGGCGCGTCGCAGTGGGTATCATCCTCGTTGGCAAATTTGTCCATGTCGTCCAAAAGGACAATGGACGGTGCTTTTGTCTTCGCGCTGGCAAAGGCCTGTGTAATTCCATCGATAAAGGCGTCGCCGCCCTTGTCGCGGCGTACCGTGATGGTGTGCAGCCCGCTCTCCTCCACAAAGCACCTCGCCAAAAGTGTCTTGCCCAAGCCCGGGTCGCCATACAGCAGCAGTCCATGGGGCAGGCGGGCGCCCATCTCCTCATAGATTTCCCGGTTACGGAGCATATCGCACAGCTGCAGCAGCTCGCGCTTGGTGGCCTTGTATCCGATGACCTTGTCAAATGCGTTCATGGTAAAATCTCCTTTTCGAATTTTACCGCCAGTATAGCACCCATATAATTAAGACCTAATTTATATAAGCATATATAGGCCAAAAGGAGGTTTTCTGCAAAATTTCGTATAGGCGCACAATTTGACGCATTCAAAGCCCCCACATTTGCAGCGTTATACCCATGAAACGCGGCGGTTTTTGCTGCCTGCACACGAAAAAATGGGCGGTGGAGGCCGATTTCTACCCCCAAACCGCCGAAAATAATATAAATATTTAGGTCTTATTAAAAAAGGTGCTACACTGACCGCAAATCACATTGCAGGAGGAGATGACCATGGATGTTACTTTTTCACCCGCCCTCCGTGTGTACGCGGAGATGTGGGAGATCGCCGGACGGCGACGGGCGGCGGACGCACAGTTCGCGCAGGCGTTGGCACATATCCGCAGCGGCACGCCCGACGCTATGGCAAAGGCATTCGATCTATTCAAGCGTTCAGGAGCCCACAACTTTACCGAGGCGCAGTTCGCCGCCGGATGGTGCTGTGAGCACGGCTGCGGTACAAAGCGCAACTACCCGCAGGCTATCCGCTGGTATAAGCGGGCGGAGAACAATGTGACTTCCGATGTAATGAGCGCTTTTGACCCTGTGGGTGAGGCGGAGAATGCCAGGCTTCGGCTGTACTTCGAGTGCGAGTCTTACGCGGCGGCGGTGGACGCGCTGCTGGACGCACAGGAGCGGGAGGATAGCTTTATGGCCGACTACGAGGCGGCGGTGGGCGGCGACGCCATCGGGATGCTGCATCTGGGGCATCGATACTATTACGGGCAGGATGTGGCGTGTGACCAGGCAGAGGGCATCCGCTGGTATCACCGGGCCGCCGAGGCTGGCAGCGATGCCGCCATGTCGCGGCTGGCAGGGATCTACGAGGCGGATAAGCATTACAAGGAGGCGGCAAGGTGGTATCGCCGCTACGCGGCGGAGCGCATCCGTTGGCGCAACCAGCGGCTGAATTGGTGAAAAAAGTTCCAAGAAATTGGTGAACTTGCGTTTTTCTGCAACGGCTCTTATAATAGGCGTACAGGCAATGGCACGCAAAATAATATGATGAGAAGGAGAATGAACGATGGAAAACTTGATTAACCAGTTGACAAGTACACACGACAAGGATGCACAGGTGAAGCTTCTGCAGGAAATCGGTAAAAAACTGTTGACGGAGTATGTCATCAAAATCGGTGATATCACAATCAAGCCGCTATGGGTCGAAGCATACTATTCTGACACGAACACCGGATTTGTTGACGAAGCTGTTCACGGTAACGAATGTCAGAAGAATCAGTACGGCGCTCTCTATTTTCACCACAAAACGGATGACCAGCGCAGCGGTGTAGATATTTGCCTGTCGTGCGGCAATTACTATCTTTCCTATCTGTTGAAATACACACTGGTCAATGGCATCTTCAAATCGCAGGCACAACTGAGCAGTGTGATCCCACATGAATTGCGGGGAACCGCCAAGAACGTTCTTGTAAAGGAGCAAAATCCCGCAGAGGTAATGGTTTGCACGAAACGCATCGGCATCATGTCCAGTGCGTACAAGGATGCAGATCTGGCTATTGCGAGGGATATCAACCAGCGTTTTGTGACAGATTCCGGGGAGAAGAAATCCTTGCCGCAAAAAACGGAACTATTAAAGGCATATATCGACGCCGTTTATTCGGACGACCAAATCAGCACAGAGGAGCAAAAAGCAGCTATCAGCCGTAAATTAGTCGGCGAGTATTGGAAAGGTCTGTTTGAATGATCTATTTCTCTGCACTCCTCCCTGTGCTTTATCCAACCGACGCAGAGACGCTGTTCACGGCGCTGACGGCGCACGATGTCCCCTATGCGCTGCTGGAGGGCACACGGGACGTTTGGGTGCGGGACTTCATGCCGGTGCGGACAGGCTCCGGAAAGCTGGTATCCTTCCGCTATGAGCCGTCCTATCTGAAAAACGATCCTGATCTGAGGACCGATTTTCGTAAAGATCTTGCTCCGCAGCTCGGTCTGCCGGTTACATACAGCAATATCAACCTCGACGGCGGGAACGTAGTGTTCTCGCCGTCCGGGGCGCGCGTCCTGATCAGCGACCGCGTCTTTTCCGAAAACCCGGAGTATCCGTCTGCCGCGCTGGTGCATGAGCTTTCGGAGCTGCTGGAGGCGGAGGTTTTGATCATTCCCTCTCTGAAAAACGACATGACCGGCCACGCCGACGGCATGGCGCGATTTCTCGACGACCGCACCGTGCTATGCAATCGGCCGCTGTCATCCTGCGGCTTTGAGCAGCAGGTGAAGCGAGCGGTGCAGGACTGCGGTCTGGACGCGGTGGATTTTCCCTTTGTCCCGACCGGTGGGGTCAGTGCTGTTGGCTGCTACCTGAACTATTTGGAGACGGAACGGGTGGTTTTCCTGCCGGTGTTTGGCATCGAGCAGGATGCCGAGGCTGAGACTTCCGCACGGCAGCTTTTCAGCAAAGAGATCGTGCCCGTCAACATCCGGGAGATCGCCCAACAGGGCGGCTGTCTGAACTGCATCAGTTGGGAGGGACCTCATGTATAATGAACAGGATTTGAAGAACACGCCGGAGTACCGCTCCGGTATGTTCCGCATCGTCACCTGCCCCGTCTGCGGCCATCCCACGCTGGATATGTACTGGATCTGTGAGCATTGCGGCTGGGAGTATGACATCGAGCTGCAGACGGAGGATGAGGAGTCTCCCTGCAACGGTATGTCCCTGCGGGCATACCGCGAACTATACAAAACTGGAGGTATATCTATGAACGTGACCATCTGTTCCCGCAAAGCCGCCGAGGAACTGCTGCGTACCGACACGCTCTCCCGCACGGCGGTGATCTCCTTCTGCGACCCACCCTCCGTCGGCAAGCCTGCCCCGACGCCCCCGCTGGACTACGCCGGCAAAGCGGCGCGGGTGTTCACCGTGGTCGTTCACGATCTGGATCTGACGGCTCTGCCGGATGTGGGGCTGGACTACGACACCTATATGCCGGAGGCGGACGCGCTGGCGGCGTTCATCTGTCAGGCAAGGGCGGACGGGCTGGATATCCTTTGCCAGTGCGAGTACGGGCAGAGCCGCAGCGCCGCCTGCGCCGCCGCGATTTTGGAGTATTTCAACGGCACCGGCATCTCCGTCTTTGCCGACTACCGCTATTACCCCAACCAAGTGGTGTATCACAAGGTCATGGATGCACTGACCCGGTACGGGCAGGAGGCGCAGCCATCCGCTTGACTTTCTCGTCAAAGCGCGTTACCATATAAGCACAACCGAAGATCAGCCCCGCGCAGTAGTGTACAGCTTAAAGTTTCGTACTTTGAGGAGGGTGGCGAGTCGCCGCTCTGTTTACCAAGAGGACGCACGCTTCGCAAGCGAAGCGACTGCCTGATACCGCTCCATCGAATCGCGAATCACGCCGTGATTAGAAATTCGACTCCGCTTATATCAGGTCACTTTGTACTGCACGGGGCTGATTCTATGTTAGGGGGGTCTCTATGAAAATCGAGAAAGATGCGGTCACCTTCGAAATGCCGGACGCAGACTTCGTGGCCAAATTCGGTATGCAGGCCGCGGCGGATATGGTACTGGATTTTCACTGCTTTCACCCGCAGCTGCCGTTCCTGTACGACGCCCGGCAGCTGGCGGCGTTTCTCTCTACCAGCAGGCAGAAGCTCCTTTACTATGCGCGGCACACGGCGGCAGCGTACCACCCCGTCACCATCCCCAAGCGTAACGGAGCTGTGCGCACGCTGTCCGTGCCGGACGACACGCTGCGTCGCTGGCAGCGGAAGATCTGCCGGGATCTCCTCGCCTATCTGCCTGTCGCACCGCAGGCCACCGCTTATCGAAAGGGCAGCACTCTCAGCGGCAACGCCGCGCCCCATGTGGGCAAACGGTATCTCCTGAAGCTGGATATCTCCGACTTTTTCGGCAGTATCCGCTTTGAACAGGTCCACTCTGCCGCCTTTCACACCCGGTACTTCTCCCGGCAGGTGGGCTTTCTGCTAACCACTTTGTGCTGCAAGGACGGTGTCTTGCCGCAGGGCGCGCCCACCTCTCCCGCGCTTTCCAATCTGGTCATGCGGAATTTTGATGCGAACATGGCACGCTGGTGCCAGCGGCGCGGCATCGCATACACGCGGTACTGCGATGACCTGACCTTTTCTGCCGATCATCCGCTGTTCGCCGTCTATTCGAAGGCGAAAAATATGCTGGCGGAGATGGGCTTTGATCTAAATGAAACCAAGACCCATTTTATCACCAATGCCGGACGGCAGAGCGTGACCGGTCTGACCGTCAACGAGAAGGTATCCGTGCCGGCCGGCTATAAGCGATCACTTCGACAAGAGGTCTATTACGCCCTGCGCTTTGGTCTGGCGGACAGTATCCTGCGGGGCGGCCGCGCAGCGCTTCGCACAGACGGCGTTCCTGATACGGAGCGCTACCGGCAGCAGCTATTGGGCAGGATTCAGTATGTGCTGCAGATCGAGCCAGGAAACCGCTGGTTCCGCGAAGCAAAGCAAAAGCTGCTGTCCTGCGATGACCTCCCGAAGGTCTGACGCCTATTCTTTAATTACAGCGTGGTCATTTCTGCGCCAATGCGCAGCGGGATGTCCCGTGGAACTTCAGCAGGACAGCAGGTGCAACATCTCAAAAGCGGTAGAATCGGCGTTTCTGTAATTTTTCAGATATGCCGACATATTGCTTGATGCTGCCGCAAATCTTGTTTTCCTGTTTTGTGAATGATATACTCAAGACAGGGTTTCCAGACAAATTACCCAGAGAGGGGAATCGGCATGGTCAACCTTTCCAAGTCCAAATACTGCGCGCTGTGGCAATGTCCAAAAATGTTATGGCTCCGCAAATATAAGCCGGAGCTTGCCGAGGTGGACAGCCATACGCTGTCCATTATGGAGACCGGCAACGCCGTGAGTCAAGTCTATTGAGGTATTAAAGGAAGAAGAGGTGTGACCGATGGTCACACCTCTTCTTGTTGTTTGCATATTCGCGCGGGCAGTATTACTTCTGGTTCACAGCCTCCCACGCTTCCGCCAGCGAAGCAAGGGCCTTCCGTATTTCGGGGAAATGCGGTCGTTACTGCCGCTGCGTTTCCCAGATCAGGCTGTCGAGAAAGCGCACTGTGATATTCGGGTATTCGGGCTTCAGCATTTCGACCGTACGCACCATAATTGCCTGTACATCATCGTCCGTCAGCTTCTGCAGAGCGCACGTCTCCTTGATGAAGCGCACGATGTGCCTGTCCGGTTTGACGCGGTTTTCATCACCGGCCAGCATATAGAGGTACTTCAGCATGATGCCGCTGCTTTGGCCGCGCACCGACTTGATGTCCTTATCAAGGGCGGCCTTGTCCGCGTAGTCATTGAAGTCGCGCAGCGTATTGATGCCGTGCTTCTGGCAGACCAGCGCGACCTCCCGGCACGCTTCCGCCTTCAAAATGCCGTTGCGGCTGGAAGTCCGCTGCATGTTGTGAAGCACATTCTTGGAAAAGTCCTCGATCGTATCATATTTCGCGACATTCGTGAGGAAATCACGGATCGTATGCTCCGTCTCGTCCGTCTGCGTTCTGGATATGGTAAGGTCAAACGTCCCGATATAGCTGTTGACAACGTTCACGACCGAGGTATACCGGACGCCGATGGAAAACACGGCATCCAAAATGCAAATGGGCAAGGATTTATAAAAATCCTTGAACGGATCGTCACGATCTTTCAGTGCATTACCAAATTCTTTTGCGCTGTGCGCCGCCAGCAGTTCTGCTGCCCTCTGAATATCCATTTCTATAAGCCCCTCTTTCTTTAAATTTTAGGCATTTCGCTGATTATGTCAGAGGTTCCCCAGACACTTTCGTACATTATATCACACACTTCCCAGTAAAACAACACTCCCTTACCCTTCCCCAGCCATCATCCAGATGGCACCTGTAATGGCGGCTGTTGTCGTATCGGAGCAGCGGCGGGGACGTGATGGCAAAGGCCGCCTGTATCTCCGGCAGCAGTGACAGCGGAACACGAGGGCTCATGTAGATCACCGGCTGTCCCCTGTTGTCCGCGTCCACTCTGCCGCGGGGATAGTGATTGTACGGCTTGCCGCGGGAACCGCGAACCAGCTCCCACAGCTTTTTGTGGTTATATGTGACGCCGGATCGGGCGGTGCCCCCGGCATATGCCCCCTCCATAAACGGGTACGCCAGCAGGGCGCCGTCGATCACCCAAAATACACCGCGACAAAAAGATGCCATCCCGATGGGTCACCCCTCCTTTCTGCCGGCGGAGGAAGCATCAGAGATTCCGCTTCCACTCGCTCTCCCAGTAGTCCTTCGCCTGCTGGTTTTTGGCCAGCTTGATCTGATTGGCCGCATACTCACGCCGGCGGCGGCGCGCATCCTCCACCTGCCGGGCCTTATCGGCTTCTATCCGAGCCTTTTCGTCCGCCCGCCGCTGCCGGGCCTGCTCCTGCTCCAGCCGTCTGTCAGCTGCCCGCGCCTGCTCCCGCTGTGCGGCCAGCAGCCGCTCGTTGGCGGCGCGCTCATTCTCTATGCGCTGCCGCTCCAGCTCCTGCATCTGCTTCTGGTGCAGCTCCTCGCTCCGTGCCTGCTCCCGCAGGATGGCGTTCCGCGCCGCCATCGCATCCATCTGGGATTCACGGTATGCCTCCTCCTTTTCCTCGCGGATCGCCAGATTCAGGGCATCCGTCAGGCTGTGAGCCCGCCGTCCCCGCACGATGGCGGCGATGTTTCCGGCCAGATAACGGTAGTTTTCCGGCAGGAGATCAAAGGACTCCATCTCCGTCTCCGCCGCGGTGCGCCACGCCTGTTCGTCCGCTTCGAACCGGGCGATCTCATCTTGAACAGGGCGCACCTCTGCGTCGTACTGCTCCTTTGCCGTCTGGCGGAGCATCCGCACGTCCGCTGCGTTCTCCCTGTACTTCGCATCGAAATTCTCGCATTCCTCCAGGAATGCGGTATCGGTCTCCGCGCTGCTGTCAAAATTAAACTGCCGATCCCAGCGGGTCTGCGCCTGCTTCCGCTTCAGCGAGGCTTTGCCGTCGCCGCGCATGGTCAGCGCGCCGATGGCCAGGCAGCTGCACCCCACGATCATGCCGAATCGCGGCGCATCCGGTATGGCGATGGTCATAGCCACGGCGATGACTGTCAGGACACAGCAGGCCAGCCACAGCACGCAGCTCACAGGCTCCCACGCCGTCGGGACGCGCTCCTCCGCCATGACCTCACCGGGCAGCTCTCCGGGCGAATCGGCAGCAAGCACCTTCTCCATCGCTCTGCCACGCGCCTGCACATCCCCCACATACTTCTTCTCCACGCTGCGCCGCCGCTCCAGCAGCTGCCGGTAGGCGGGGTTATCCTCGATCTCCTTACGCTCCTCGTACTCCTCGTTCAGTTGGAAAATATGTTCCAGCATCTCTGCCACCTTCTCGCGGGGCAGGCTGCGCTGGGGCGTTATCGCAAAAGCGTCACCGTAAGCACTCATAGTTCCTCCTTGACTTCCGTATGTGTTGGCTGAGAAGCGTTACTCGCTCCACAGCATGGTGCTGGATATGTTGGGCTGGATCTCCCACACCTGGCGCGGTGCGTCTCTTGTCACGCAGTAATAGTAGAAGGGACTTCGTGCGCTTTTCCAGATATCGCACGGCGCGCCGTCCAAGGTACCCTCCCCCTGATAGTCAAAGCGCTCCGACACCTTCTCCCTGGGGTTCTCCGAGGCGTCCAGCATGGCGCGCAGGCAGTCCCAGCCGTTGCCCATATCCGGCTCCGGTGCGCTGTTGACAGCGTAGATCGACAGCGCCTTTCCGATGGCGAAGCAGGCGAGAAGCACCAGTAGGAGCGTCACGATCACCCTTCCCGCAGACATTTGCTGCTTATCCGGCGTGTCTCTGCGCGTTTTTGCGGTGATGCCGCCGCTCTTCTCCGCCGCAAACTGCAGGTTTCCCCGCAGAAGGTCGTCGTGGAGGTATCCGAGATCCGCCTACTGTTCGCGGAACGGCTCGCAGAAAAGCGCCCGCAGGGAGTAGGGGCTCATGAGCGCATCACCGCCGAACAGCCAGATGATCTGCCGCTCGATGCGGTACAGATAGAGGTCACAGTCCTCCGCGCTGCTGTCCTGCAGCTCCTCGTAGGCCACCCGCCGGCAGGGTGTTATACCGTGGAGGGCGCAGAGAAGCTGGTCTGTGATCCACCAGCGGCAGCCGTCCTCCTCCTGCTTGGTGACGCTGCGGGAAAATCCCCAGCCCGTGGACAGAGAACGCTCCATCTCCTCCGCCGGCTGAAGTGTTCCGTCCACCACCAGCTTGATAAATGGGTTAACACTGTCTTGCAGAATCGCCGGCCAGCCGGCAAACCGGCCGCCCGCCGTATCCATGCTGTCCGCCATGATGTAGGCCAGCTTGTAAAGCACCCTGTCGGGCGTTTTCTGGCCGAGCCCGCGCAGGTATTCAAAGAAGTATCTGGTTTTCTCACCGGTGGTCCCGGAGGAGGCATAGGCGCGGTGCCCATCTTCGGAAAAGAACCACTCCGCTCTGTTCCTTTGTGCAGTCTGTTCCATCTGAGTATCCTCACTTCTCTCACAACAGTTGATAGCTTTTTGGAAGGAGGCCTGAAACCGAACTTCGGCCTCCGGGGAAAGTTTTCTTGCTTTGTCCGCAGCGAATACATTTTCTTCCAACCTTATACCATGGGCTCATAACGGATAACAAAGGAAATAACCGGCCTCCGCTCACCACACTGCACACGATGGGAGACCCCTGTCGGAAGTTTTGAAAAAATTGCTGCGGTCAAAACAACGGAACGGACTTACACGGGCAGCTCGAAGGTGTCCTGCTGGTTGGCGGCGTCCAGTGCCATCTGGGCGCGGGCCAGCTCGTCCGCCGCCTGCTCATAGTCGGCCTCCACCGCCGCGATGTCGTAATTGGCGTAGGAGTAGTCGATCAGGTCCGTGCGGCGGCCATACTGCTCCTCCGCACGCTCCATAGGCAGGCGGTTCTTCATCGCCGCCAGCTTATTCTTGCGGCGGGTAAGCTGGGGAATGTACACCAGCATTTCGTCAATGGTCATGTCGAAGCCGGGTACGGTATGGGTGGCGTTGAACAGGTTGATGGCGTGCTTGATGCGGCGGATGCACCGCTCCAGCTCCGCCAGACGGCGCTGGGTGTCCGCGTAATCATAGGCGGGGCGCACGGATTCCACATTCTCGCCGGCGGCGGCGCGGAACTCCCTGCTGCGGCTCTCCTTCTCCCGCAGGGACACATATTCATCGGTCAGCTTCTTCAGCCGCTTATTGGCCTGTGCAGAGGTATACTTCATAGTCATTCGTCCTCTCCCTTCCATTCCTCTTTGTTTGTGTTCTTCTGGTTCACGCCGCGGTCATACCGCCGCCCTCCGCCTGCGGCACAGCGCGACGGGTACGATCCCGACCACGGTCTGTTCCGCGTCCCCGGCGTGAAAGCGCTCCCGCGCAAGAAGATGCTCCACCTCCGCAATGGCGGCACAGATGTCCCGCTCACTGGGCGCTGCCGCCCACGGCACCTCATAATAGCGATAACGCCCCTTGACGCCCGCGTACCTGGCGGCGTCACACCGGGGGGATAGCATTGTCTGCAGATCCTCCAGATAGTACGTCAGCGTTTCCTCTCGGCTTGGATAGCCGCAGCATGACCGCTCCTGATATGACCGCTCCAAGGCGGCGTTTGCATAGTATCCCATGTCACACCTCACTCCACATAAAATTCCTCCAGCGTATCCAGACACAGGCAGCCCAGTACACCGCTGTAGACCGCACCGCAGTCGATGGCAATATGTCCGTTGCCGCGCCAGATACGCCCCCTCGATGCCTTGTCGATAAGGCTGGTAACGGTATGGCCGGTGACGATGATGCGGTCGGGGTCATAGCATATCTCATACTCCGGCTCCCCCATGAGAAAATCGCAGACGCGGCAGCTCTCCGGATGGCGCATTTTGCGTTTCCCCGGCACGGTATGCGCCAGAAAGAAGCTGCGGCCTCCCGCCTGCACCTCCGCATAGACCGGCAGACTGCCGAGGATACGCAGCACCCGGGCGCGCACCGCGTCAGACCGGTTCCAGAAGGCGCGGTATGTCCTGTCGCCGCCGTCCTCCATCCACTCGTACCATCGCCCAAAGAGCCTTACGGGCATGGCCTCGTTGTCCGGGTCGTGGGGCAGGAACTCCAGCGCCGCCTGCTCGTGATTGCCCCGCAGGAGGATCACATTCTTCCGCGACGCCGCATCCAGCAGGACACGCAGACCGCCGCTGCCGCGGTCCGTCACGTCACCCAGAATGTACAGCGTATCAGTGTCGCTGAAATGCAGCGTTTCCAACAGGCGAAAATACAGCTTGTCACAGCCGTGGATGTCGCTGACAACGTAAGTCATGGTATTCCTCCTCTCAGGCGGCAGGTACATCCCGGTACCTGCCGCAGATGGCCTGGATCTCAGAGTGGAGCAGCGTCTGCTTCTCCAGCAGGGCCTCCGCCAGCTCCTGCACCATCTGACGATGGGATGCCAGCATCTCCTTGGCCTCGAACAGATAGCGCTCCAGTTCCGCACGGACGATGGTCTCGCGCTCCAACAGACCTGCTTCACTGTCGGCGTATCGCCCCGACACATTCACGCCCAGCATGCCGCTGCTGCCCAACTCCTCCGCCTTTTCACGGATCAGCTTGGCCGCCCGCGTGATATCATCGTTGCAGCCGGGGCCCATTCTGCCGAACTGCAGCTCATAGGCCGCCTTGCCCGACAGAAAGGTCAGAATATTCGCCCGCCGGCCCAACAGACGGTTTCGGTAGGCAAAGCCGTAGCAGGAGCCGGAGGTGGGGCTGTACAGCAGCGTTACGAAGGCCGTCGAGCCCGGCGCCACCAGCTCCAGCATGGCCGCGTGGCCGGCCTCGTGGAACGCCGCCTTTTTGCGCTGCTCCTCGCTGACGGGATACACCTCCGGCGGCACATGGTGGATCGTTTTCAGCACGGCGTGGATCAGATGCACTCGGGTGATGCTGCCGCTCCGCTCGTAGGCGGCGTAGATAGCAGCCTCGTTCAGGGCGCTTTCCACCTGAGCGCAGGAGCTGTGGCTCAGCAGCTGCGTCAGGTCGGACAGGGAGATGTCCGGCACCGGCGCCTTGCCGGAAAGATAGCGGCGGATGATCTGCTCCCCGTCCGTACAGTTGGGGCGCTGTACCTTGATCTGCCGGTCAAACCGCCCGCACCGCAGCAGGGAATCGGGGAGCTCCTCCACGTTGTTGGCGGTGGCGATCACGAACACCTGCTTCTCCTGCACCTTGTCGATGCAGCTCTGCACCGCTGTAAACGCGGCGGTGCTGAACTCGTCGCTGGAGAACTTGTCCATGTCGTCCAGCAGGAGCATGGACGGCGCGGCCTCCGCCGCCTCGTCAAACGTGTGCGCCAGCTGCTTCAGGAATTCGTCCTCCACCTGGCTGCGCCGCACGGTGAAGCAGGGCAGGCCGCTGTCCTCCATCAGCGCCGTGGCCATCAGTGTCTTGCCGAGGCCGGGTGTGCCGGACAGCAGCAGCCCTTGCGGCAGCTTCGCGTCCAGCGCCGCGTAAACCTCCGGGTGGTGGATCATATCGCTGATCTGCATCAGCTCCGCCTTAATGTGGTCGTAGCCGACGATTTTATCAAATGCGCTCATATAAGTACCTCCTCAATGAATCGCAGGGGTTATGTACTGGCAAAACGAGCGAACAGGCAGTTCGATCGTCTCGCGGGACTGCATCATAGCACGCTGGTTTTCGAAATCGTTGCATACTGTTGTCCGAAATCTTGACTTGCGAAAAATTTCCTGTAAAATATTTTTGAGAGGAGGAGGTTCAATGGATATTCCGCGCCGCAAAAACCGTGACCGCCCCGACAAGCTGACGGCAGAGCTGCTGTTTTTCTGTTTTTGGCTGACCCACTGCGGCGAGGTGGAGTTGGACGATTTCAAATGGCACAGCGGAGAACGCTCCTCCGCCAGCTATCGCCGCTATGCGGAAGAACTGGCGGCGTGCGGCGCCATACCGCGATTGAAGCTTCGGGACAACGGTCGCCGATTCATCTCCGACCCGCCGGTAGAGGACTTCGCGCCGGAGATGCGATTTGATGGGGAGGATGATCACCTGCGGCGTTTGGCGCGGCTGGTGTGCATGGCGGCGTCGGTGCTTGCGCCCGATGGAGAACTGTCGGCATTTGACAACGCCATTGAGGACTACCGGTACTACACCCTGCACTATCCCGACTACCACGCAGCGTATGAGGGATTGGATGCCCGTACGCTCCGGCGTGATAAGCAGGCAGTGCGGCAGGTGTTGCTGCGCTGGAAAGACGACGATACGGCCAGCAAACAGCGGGATGAGGACATAGAGGAGGAGATCACGGCGGAATTTCTGGCACGGCTCAAGATGCTGTGAGCGCACGGCTGCCACGCCTATTCTTTGGTTACAGCGGGGTCAAATTACGCATACCATGACCAGCGTAGTAGTTTTCGGTACTTGTCGCAAGATGCAAGCCAATAACCCAAGAAATAACGCAAGAACATCTTACGTTATTTTTAGTAACATAAGAAAAGCTCGAAAGAAGTCAAGGAATGTCTTGCGAATTTTCTTCACTTCTTGCGTTCTATATGTTAGAACGGGTGCAAAGGAGTGATTTGTATGGTAGAAAAGGAGCTTCACGATCTGATTGAAAGCATTCGGGTTCGTGGCTGTGAAGGACAAACCATAGAAGTAAAGGCGGCACGGCAGGGCTGTCCTGAAAGGTTATATGATACGATCTCTGCGTTTTCCAATCAAAATAGCGGGGGAATCTTTGTGTTCGGCTTGGAGGAAAAGAACGGCTTCGCAAAGGTGGGCGTCTACGACGCACAGGACTTGGAGCGCAAGGTAATGGAATACTGCGAACAAATGACGCCGATCGTTCGACCGCAATTTACCGAGGTGGATGAAGATGGGCTTACATTTGTCTCTGCGGAGATCCCACCCGTTGATATTGCGGAACGCCCTTGCTTCAAAACAGCCAAGGGGCGGCTGCACGGATCCTACATCCGCGTAGGTGACGGAGACAAGCCCATGACGGAGTACGAAGTGTACAGCTACGAGGCGTTCCGAAAGAAATATCAAGACGATATTCGTCCAGCGGAAAGGGTGTCCTTCCAATCGCTGGATATGTCTAAGGTGAAAACGTATTTGGAGAGAAAAACATATGCGCGTCCGAATTTGGCGGGTATGTCGGAGGCACAGCAGTATGAACTGACCGGCATCACGCGGGATGGGAAAATCACCATGGCGGCATTGCTGCTATTCGGACTCTACCCGCAGGCGTTTTATCCGCAACTGAGCATCATTGCCACCTGTGTACCTGCGGAGCAAATGGGCATTCTTGACACAGAGGGCAACCGGTTCAGCGACACAAAGCGGATCGAAGGTACGCTTCCGGATATGCTGGAGGGTGCGTTGACCTTTGTTCGAGCCAATATGCGGACGGCCACAAGGATCGACAAAGAAACAGGCGAGAGAATTGATATTCCGCAGTACCCTATGGACGCTGTCCGCGAGGCGATACTCAACGCGTTGGTACACCGGGATTATAGTCTGCATACCGAGGGAATGCCGATCCAGTTGGTCATGTATTCCAATCGGATCGAGATCACAAATCCGGGTGGGCTTTATGGTAGATTGACTCTCGACCAGTTGGGCAATGCCCAGCCGGATACCCGAAACCCGGTTCTTGTTACCGTAATGGAGACCCTGGGGGAAACTGAGAATCGCTATTCCGGGATTCCTACGATTCGGTTTGCCATGAAAAACCGCAACCTGCCAGAGCCGGTATTCGCGGATCGGCGCAGCGAATTTGTCGTGACGCTGTACAATGGTGAGCATGGTGCAGCGGGAAGTGTCGGCGACGAGGATGTAAAACAAGCTAACGTGCAAGACGAAAAAGGTCTGCTGAAATTCTGCCGTACACCTCGAAGCCGCAGCGAGATCATTGCATATCTAAATATTGCGTCAGGGCAGTATGCCCTGCGGCGTTACCTTGATCCTCTCGTAGAGTGCGGAGCGATTCGGATGACGCTGCCCAATAAACCCCGCAGTTCCAAGCAGCGATATGTGGCAGTGGAGGAGTGACACGGTTAATTACGGCTTATTAGCTTGACCCAAAAGCCGAGAGAACAGGAAACAACCGGAGAGGGGCGGATGGCATCATCCGTCCCTCTCCGGTTGTTTTTTGCGGGCTACACGGCCTGGCTGATGACGCTGCCGATGGTATCGACGGCGGAACGGCCTTACACAGGCAGCTCACCGGGTGAGGCTGCGGAAAGCTGCTTCTCCATCGCCCTGCCGTGCACCTGCACATTTACCGAGCGAAACCGCGGACAATTCAAGCTGCTGCCGAACTGGTGGGCGAGTATATACTTTTATAACCATGAACACATACAGCTTGCTACAAAAATGGCCCCTATGGAAATTCGATTTGGCACCCCTCACAGATAGTGTCCTGAATTTTTGTCTATTTGACAGGGGGCGGCGCAGCGCACTGTCCGGTTTATGGGACATCTCTTTCTGTAGAATGGGTATCGTAAAGAACGACACAGATCGGAAAGGGAGGAAACGACATGTTCAAGATCGGCTTTAATGGTTCCGCAGAAGAGTATCGAAAGACCTCTAAGGAAGAGTGCTCCATTTGTCCCGCAGTCACGCCGAGAAAATCGGTCGTTCGCGTCCATTTTCCG
>OLOL01001833.1_pt1 | contig 16847 bp, 19 predicted proteins | sample 1673081 | NCBI WGS metagenome assembly OLOL01 (sample SAMEA3136753, study PRJEB25190) | human gut metagenome
CAATGTACTAAGAATGACCAGAATCCAAAGATTTCCACTCAGCGGGTTATATGCCTCTATAAGTTCACTCCATGTTGAACCTGAAGACAGTCCGAAAGAGAATTCAAAGCCTATTGTCAATACAGTCCAAAACAGGCCTGTTATGATACTGTCTCTATATGAAATTTCTTTTATACGCAGCAATAGTACCGAGGTAATAAAAAAAATAAGGACAGAGAGTATTATTCCGCTAACAGATAAAGATGCTTTTTCTGAAAGATAGTTCTCCAGAAAATACTCACGGAAACCACCGTTTAAAATGGCCACCGGAATAATACAAAGCCATACAGAAAATATCTTAATCCATTTCATAATAATTCAATATTTGATTCTATATATATCATTAAAAAATGATATTCCGTTCTTGATGATTCAATAAGTAACCTTTTAAAGGATGATTGTTTTTTATGTAGATACATCAAAGTTATAAAATATTCTGTAATTCTGATTGATGGATTTATACTATCTTATTATTTATGGCATATTTAATGTATATCTAATAATTATATATCATAAAAGCATATTTATTTGTAACATTTTTAGCTAAAAGATTCTTGATATCCAAATAAATAATATTTCAATATTTTGGTTTATACAACCGACAGTTATAAAACTGTTGTTCTTTTCTTTCCTGAGAATCTTGGTTAATACATTTGTCACAAAATCAATCAATACTTGAAATGATACAGACTCCGGTTATAGTAACATTTGCCAATCAGAAGGGAGGTGTAGGAAAAACTACCCTTTGCGTAACCTTTGCCAACTATCTGGTGACAAAGGGTGTAAGGGTTGTAGTGATTGACTGTGACTTCCAGCATTCCATCATGAAATGCCGAAAGGCTGACATCAGAAAATACGGTGAGCAGGAAATGCTATACGAGGTATGGGCATACGAAGCCAACGACAAAGCGATGATGACTTCCCTTATGGAGAAACTGCACAACGATCCCGAAATTGACGTTGTGCTTATGGATTCTCCAGGTAGTCTGAAAGCGGAAGGGCTGATACCCATGTTCGTCAACTCTGACATCATCATTGTTCCATTTCACTATGATCTGGTAACCGTTCCGTCCACGGCCAGTTTCCTCATGTTTGTTGATCGGCTGAAAAAGGCTGTAGGTGAAAGGATGAAGGCAAGACTATTCATCATTCCCAATCTTAATGACGGAAGAATCGGCAAGCGTTCCGAACTGCTTATCTGGGACAATGCAAGGGATACTTTCTCAAACTACGGCTATGTAACTGCAAAGATTCCCAAACGTGCGGATATGGAACGGTTCAGTACAATGGCGGCACTGGATATGCAGTCAGCTATCGTTACACCGGTATTTGACAAGATCTATCAGAGTATCTTCGATACAACTGAACCGATAAGGGAAAAAGAACTCAAAGGCATACAGCTGACGGAGAATCTGAGTCCCAAACCGAAGAGGAAAAAGAAGGTACAAACGTCTGATAAAGTATCAAAGGAAAATACCGGCCAATCTGAAACCGGTCCTTCTGAGAATGGTACAGATAATCGGAATAAAGAACCAGAATAATCAGTAACACTTCAATAACCATAGCACTATGAGTAAGGATATACCGGAAATAGATGACCTGACAAGAGGCATCAATGATTCAGAACTTATATTGACGGAAGATTCCGCAAGAGCACAGATTGCAGAGACAGAATGCAATGAGAGTGATGAAGTACGTAACACAAATACCTCTGCTGTTTCCCTTTCGGATACAGGATGCTGGGGTGACTTCATGGAATACCTGCAATCGGACGATTCCAAAACGGATAAAACAGAAAGGCTTGTCTGCAAACTCGACCGTGACCTTGCGGATTCACTTGATGACTGCGATATACATGGCAGATGCCGCTCTGACCTGGTGAATGCCATTGTAAGGGCATTCTTCAAGTCATACCTGCCACGTCTGGCAGAATACAGAAGGGAAAAGAAATCTTTGTTTAACAGCTATAATCTGTAGGATATGAAAAAGACAGACTGGACCGACAGGATGCTTGCCGCTCTTGTCGAGCTGTATCCGGTAGAGACCACGGCCTATACAGCTGCCGTTCTCAATCTGAGCGAATCGACCGTCAAGCTGAAAGCCCGTGAGCTTGGACTTGTTAAAATGGCCAAATCCAGATGGATGGAGCGTGCCGACTATATCAGAAACCACTTTCAGGAGTGTTCCTTCTCTGAGATAGGGAAAGCTCTCGGCATTACCCGGATGAGTGTCGGACGCATAGCCGCTGCACTCGGACTGAAACGCAGCAGTGAAGAGAAACACCTGATTTCCTCACGTATCCGTACCCAGATGGTAAAGAGGGAAAGACGGCGTATCGTCTTCGGACTGGAACCGGTAACGGGTATCCGTGTCATTTCAAACAGGGCGAAGGTAAGGGTGCGCTCAAACATGAAGTCAAACGGATACATCATCAGTGAGGAGCACAACGTGATTTATTATACCGGCACTACGGAACGCAGGGAACGTCTGGAAAGCCGGGGTATCAGACTGGGACTGCATATTCTTCCGTTTCCGGAAAACAGCTCCGCTATTTCATCCAACATCATATTACAACAGCCATGCAGTACGGACAGATAGTATTCCTTCTCTTCGTGGCAATGGTATTCTACTATGCGGCAATGATTTTCATGGACTTCCAAAGGGCAAAGGCCGCACAGAATGCCGAGCAGGACAGCCATAAAGAAGAGGACATAGACATATCGGAAGAGGCACGAAGCTTCAGACCGATAAGAATAAACCGGGATGAATCTGAATCCAAAGAACAAAGTTCAGAACAGAGTAATACGGAAAATCCCGAATCAAATAATGAAAGCAATAATTCTGACGGTACAGAGAAATCTGCATCCAAATCAGAATCTTCCAGACACGTTTACCGGGAGGCCATCATGACTGACGGCATTCTGGTTGAGAATATCATTCAGGAAATAAACCGGCTGGCAGAGACCGGTACCAGTGACCTCGGTGCCGTTATCTTCAGCTGTGAGAATGCCTGATATTATATACCGTTCCTTTAGTGACATCTGTTTCTTTGGCGATGAAATCATTTAACATTATTCAGAAATGCAGATAATAAAGAAAAGTGCCCGGAATCTTACGGAGCGATTCATCGGTTCAAGTTTTGGACAGAAGTGTGTGGTGGCAGCCATTGCACTGATTATCTCCACATCTAATGCAATGGCAGGAAGCAAGGGTGCAGCAGGTTTTACCAAGGCCACTCAGGAAGTCAGTTCCTACCAGACTCCGGTATCGAACCTGATGAAAGCCATTGCTGCCGTTATCGTTCTGGTCGGTGCATTCAACGTCTATTTCAAGATGCGTGCGTCCGTAATGGTTGCGTGATAAATACTTCTTTGGCAAGAAGTTAGGATAGTGTTCCATGTAGAATGGACGGTCCAATTTTAGTAATTAACCTCTACTAACATGTAGATAACAAAGATTAACTGTATGTTTTACAACATCCTAATCCCATCAGCTATACCCTGCGGAGAAATCTATAAGGGGAAAACAGCAGGCTGGAAAAGTGGCAAGTCGGCGAACTGCAAAGCCGAGACGCAGCTGCAAGGGATAAAGACTGACATGAGGATGAAGCCTGATTGGTTTAACGATAATCCAACGGTATTTGAAGTGACTATGGCGGAAAGCAGTTACATACGCCATATTGCGGTACTGTGCCAACCTGCATTTATTGGTACAGCAGGAACTTGCCGCAACGTAACCGCAGTAAGCGGAGAAAAGGGTGTAAGTCGCATCCGACAGTCAGTCGTGCCAACAGTTATCACGCAAACTAAACGGAGATTGCCTAACCCGAAATGCCAACTGGCTATGAACAAAGGTTCTGAATATTCGGTACGGCAACGGAGTTCCCATAGTAGTCCGAGGAAGGGAAAGCCTTCTACATGGCGAAGGGGAACAGTTATTGATTTCAATAGTATTAACGGATAACGTGAGAGACGTATGAGAAATCCCGAGATAATATTGAACACTTTAAGCTCACACAGTAAAGTTTCAGACTATAAGTATGAGCGTATCTACCGTATTCTCTTTAACGAGGAAATGTTCATGCTTGCCTACGAACGGATTAAATCCAAACCCGGCAACATGACTCCCGGTACAGATGGTCTTACCATTGACGGAATGACTATCGACCGCATTGGAAAACTCATTGAATGCTTGAAAAATGAGAGCTATTCTCCCCAACCTGCCAAGAGAGTGTACATTCCCAAGAAGAACGGAAAGAAACGTCCTTTGGGAATCCCTACTATCGAAGACAAGTTGGTGCAGGAGGTAACTAGAATGATTCTCGAAGCCATTTATGAAGGTCATTTTGAAAGCACTTCACATGGATTCAGACCATTCAAAAGTTGCCACACAGCCCTCATAAGCATCAAAAAGACATTTACCGGTATGCGGTGGTTTATAGAAGGAGACATCAAAGGCTTTTTCGATAATATCCACCATGCAACACTGATAGATATTCTGCGGATGCGAATAGCTGATGAGCGTTTCATTCGCTTGATATGGAAGTTCCTAAGGGCTGGCTATCTGGAAGAGTGGTATTTTAACAAAACTTATTCGGGCACACCCCAAGGAGGGATAATCAGTCCCATATTGGCTAATATCTACCTTGACCAGTTCGACAAGTACATGAAAGAATATGCCACCCTCTTTGATAAAGGAGAAAGCAGGAAGATACGAAACGAATACATGAATCTGAACATGCGTACTGTAAACAGGCGAAAGAAAAGAAAGGCTACTGAAGACCCTGTCGAAGCAGCCGCTCTTGATGCAGAAATCAAACAACTTCAGAAACAGTTGCGGAGTATGCCCGTAAGAGATGAGATGGATGAAAATTATCGCCGTCTCAAATATGTAAGGTATGCTGACGATTTTCTTATCGGTGTGATTGGTTCAAAGCAAGAATGTGAGAGAATCAAAGAGGATATTACCAACTACATGCGTGATAGACTCAAACTCGAACTTTCAGCAGAAAAGACGCTAATTACCCATGCAAGGGAAGAAGCCAAGTTCCTTGGCTATCGGATAACCGTAAAAACCCTGGATGTGATGAAAAGAAACTGTAAAGGAATCCTTTCACGAGCATTCAGAGGTAAAGTTCAATTGTTGCTTTCATCGGAAACGGTAAAAGACAAGCTGATGAGCTACGGTGCTGTGAAATTCACAGAACAAAACGGTAAAACGGTATGGCTACCACAGTCAAGAAGCTACTTGATAGGTATGGAAAGCCACCGAATCCTTGCAAAATTCAACCTTGAGATAAGAGGATTCTACAACTATTATTGTATAGCTGACAATGTATCTGCAACCTGCTCAAAACTTGGTTACATCATGCAGTACAGTCTCTACAAGACATTGGCACAGAAACTTAACAGTACTATGCCGAAGATTGTAAGGAAGTACAGAAAGGACAAGGAATTTAAGATTGAATACACCGATAAAAAGGGAAATCAAAAATACCGTGTCCTATACAATGGTGGATTTGCGCAAAAACAACCTAACAAAATGGCTGATTGTGACAACTTGCCTCACGTTAGCTTCCCGAAACGTTCATTAGCGGAACGATTAAGAAGTGAAATCTGTGAGTTGTGCGGCAGACACGATAAGCTCATCATGCACCATGTTCGCACTTTGAAATCTATCAATGACAAGACGGAATGGGGTAAGATAATGTTGGGTTCACACCGTAAAACTATCGCAGTATGCGAAAGTTGCTATACCAAGATAAAAGAGAAAGAACATGAGAAATAAAGTGCATTCAATAACGGAGAGCCGTATACATGGAGACATGTACGTACGGTTCGGGGGCAGGTTTGGAGAGACCTGCGGCAGTAATGCCGTAAGGCGCTCTGAACCGAGCCTACAGAACGGAGACCAGGACGTGAAGAAGACCATCATGCTTACCATCGGAGGCTGTATCGCATTCATCGCACTTTCGGAAGCTCTTCCGCTGTTCTTCCAGTAATCCTTTCCCGGCATGACAATGAATCAGGAAGGTTACCCTGTGTTCAAGGGATTGCAGAAGCCGCTGGAGTTTATGGGCATACGCGGCCGTTTCCTCACTCTAGCAGCGGCAGCCATAGGCGTATCATTCGTAGGCTTCATCGGTTTCTCAATCGCTTTGGGAAAGATTGCAGGGTTCATAGCCATGATGGTCATGGCACTGGTGGGACTGATAACCATCTACATCAAGCAGCGTGGAGGACTCCACAACAAGAAAAGGGCAAGAGGTATCTATATCTACAGAAGCCTGAGAAAAGAACAGTAAATCACTTTATACAGTATGGCACACAAAAGGAAAAGAATATTTGACGGACTCTATGCGCAGCTGGAGGAGACGGACGGCAATGTCGTGCTGTTCTCGGCCAGAGGCGAGCCGTCCGTTATCTTTGAGATAACCAATCCGGTCCAGCAGCTCTGTACGGATGCGCAGCAGTACATGCTGTTTCATGACGTGCTATCCAATATCCTTCAGACCATCGGTGAGGGATATGCACTGCAGAAGCAGGATATTCTGTGCAGACAGGCATATCACCATGATGTACCGGATGATGCGGAGTTCCTGACAAGGAGCTATTTCAGATACTTCGAGGGAAGGGAGTTTACAGAGATAAGGACTTTTCTTATCCTCACCCAGGAGGCACAGAAGAACCAGTTCATCCAGTACGACCCGAAGAGATGGCTCGATTTCCATTCCAAGGTATCAAAGACGGATGATATTCTGACGGAGAAGCATATCCGACACAGGAAGCTCAACAAGGAGGAAGTCAGCGAATACTGCCACCGTTTCATGGCATTCCAGTTCCGGCACGGACCCTTCTCGATGACCAACTTCAAGGCTTCGGACGAATATCTCAGGACAGGTGACCGGATTATCCGTTCCTATCCGCTGGTGGACATTGACGAGATAAACCTGCCTTCCATGATAAAGCCGTACACACAGATGAACATCAACGGATACGGTATCGCAACTGACCTGCTTTCTTTCCTGACCGGCGTCCCCTACTCGGACTGTGTGGTGTTCAACCAGGTCATTCAGATACCGGGACAGAGGAAGCTGCTGCGCAAGCTACAGGCCAAGGCAAAGCGTCACGGTTCCATGCCGGACCCGAGCAACCGTATTGCAAAGGCCGACATTGAGGAAGTGCTGGACAGGCTGGCCGTTGACAGTACCATGCTTGTATATTGCAACTTTAACATTCTGGTAAGCTGCCCGCCTGACAAGGTTACTCCGGTAACTTCCTTTCTGGAGACCAAGCTGTACGAGTGCGGCATCATGCCGTCAAGAACGGCCTACAACCAGCTGGAGCTTTTTATGGACAGTTTTCCCGGTAACGGCTATGCTTTCAACCCGGACTATGACCTGTTCCTGACACTTTCGGATGCTGCACTTTGCTTTTTCTTCAAGGAGCATCTGAAGGAGTCTGAGGATACACCGCTGACCACATACTACACTGACCGTCAGGGACTGCCTGTATGTATCGACATTACCGGCAAGGAAGGCAAGAAGAAAATGACGGACAATGCCAATTTCTTCTGTATCGGTCCTTCAGGTTCCGGCAAGTCGTTCCACATGAACAGTGTGGTACGTCAGCTGCTGGAACAGAATACGGATGTGGTCATGGTGGATACGGGTGATTCCTACGAAGGCATATGCGGATATTACAAGGGTACATACATAGCCTACTCGAAGGAGAAGCCCATCTCCATGAATCCGTTCAAGGTTACTAAGGAAGAATATGAACTCAATTTCGGTGAGAAGAAGAACTTCCTTAAATCGCTGATATTCCTGATATTCAAGGGTAACGCATTTCCAACAAAGATTGAGGACATGCTGATAAACCAGACCATCGTGGAATATTACGAGGCCTATTTCAATCCGTTTGAAGGGTTCAGTGACAGTGAGCGTGAGGCATTGAGGCAGAAACTGCTGGTCGCCGCCAAGATGGAGGATGACTATGAACAGTACACGCACAGCATGGAGGACATCGACAGGCAGATAAATACGGAAGAGGTTCAGGAGAAGGCTGAAAGCCGTGCCCTGCTGCTGCCTTCCGAAGTACGCCGTCTGAAGCTGATACGACAGTGCCGCTCACTGACTGCCCTGATTAATGATGAAGCGGCCACAGAATCGGAAAAGGAACGTGCACTTACTATCATAGAAAAATATAAGAGGGAACTTTATAACAATTCCATGCTGATTAAGATAGACAGGCAGATTGACCACATGGAGGAACAGAAGCGCAGGCTGAAGGTTCAGGAACTATCGTTCAATTCCTACTATGAGTTTGCCCTGGAGCGCATTCCGCAGATTACACAGCTGGAGAAAATCAGTTTCAATATACATGACTTTGCGGCCATACTGAAACAGTTCTACCGTGGTGGCGAGCTGGAGATGACGCTGAACTCCGACCTCGACATTAATCTGTTTGACGAGCGTTTCATTGTGTTCGAAATAGATAAAATAAAGGATGATCCGGTGCTTTTTCCGATTGTGGTGCTTATTATCATGGACGTGTTCCTGCAGAAGATGCGTATCAAGAAGGGACGGAAGGCTCTTATCATCGAAGAGGCATGGAAGGCAATCGCTTCACCTACCATGGCAGAATATATAAAATATTTGTATAAGACCGTCCGGAAGTTCCACGGAATAGCCGGTGTGGTCACACAGGAGCTTAATGACGTGATTGATTCCCCTATCGTGAAGGAGGCCATCATCAACAACTCGGATGTGAAGATTCTGCTTGACCAGACCAAGTTCAAGGACAGGTATGAGGATATTGCAGCCATTCTGGGACTCACAGACATACAGCGTCAGCAGATTTTCACCATCAATGCGCTGAACAACCATGAGGGAAGAAGCTACTTCAAGGAGGTGTGGATTTGCCGGGGACAGCACTCGGATGTGTACGGCGTGGAGGAAGCACCTGAATGCTACTGGGCATATACTACAGAACGTACCGAAAAGGAGGCACTGAAGATTTATCTTGCCCGGTACGGTACGCTGCAGGAGGCCATCACCCGTATTGAGGAAGACCGTAAGGCGGATGGAGGGCTTCTGTATCTGGAGTTTGCAAGAAAAGTCAACCAACATCAAAAAGTTATGTCACTATGGTAAGAACAGTATTAAGAATCATATCGGTTATAATGCTTTCTGCATTTGTCTGCATTAATGCACATGCTGCTTGGAGAATCGTATTCGACCGCAACTGCCTGAAGATTGTCCTGGCCAATACCGCTTCACAGAAACTTATCGAGGAGCAGCACAACCAGCGTGTGGATACCATTGCAGCCAAGAAACAGAAGGTGGAACTCTATACGGTAAGCATGGCTACCATGAAGGAACTATACAAGCTGAGCATGGAGAACATATCCGGTTTCGGGACTGAAAGTCTTTATTATAAGGAAATAGGCCTGTGCGCTCTGGATATTCTGCGAAATGTTCCGGTACTTGTCAGCACGGTAAACAAAGCCAGATTTTCAAACAGGCTGCTCTGTCTGAACGAACTCGGCAATCTTGTAGCGGAAACCCAGCAGCTGGTCGGCAACTTCGTCAATATCGTGAACAATGCCAGGATTCCCAATCCGTTGCAGGGACAGGCCACTGCCGAGAAAAAGGATGACGGCTACAACCTGCTGGACAGGTATGAAAGGCTGACACTGGCCAACAGCATCTATACTGACCTGAACAGGATACGCTATAAGGTGGAAGGGATGGTTCTGATGGCACAGTATGCCACTGCAAACGACCTCTTCTTTGCCATTGACCCTGAAGGATGGGCAAATGTGGTGACCATGAAGAATCATGTGGGGAATCTTGTACAGGACTGGAACGGACTGGTTGCTTCAAATTATTAACCCTTAATATGTATGTGTCTGTCATGAGAATCAGGAATATAAGTATCATATCAGCCGGTATTATAATGCTGTTGCTGCCTGTAAAGGCTTCCGCTTTCATCATACCCAAAGACCTGCCGACCATCGAAGCACTCATAGCCCTGCACAAGGCCATAAAGAAGGACGAGGACAAGGCTCTTACAAGAGTGGCCACAAGCTATGGCGAGCAGTCGCTCATTGAAAAGGGTGCGGAAAAGTTCAATGATGTCCGGACCACTCTGGATACAAGGCTGAACAATGCCTATTCATACCTGGTGCTGGCCGGTGCCATTTCTTCAACAGCCAACTCACTGTATCAGCTGGTAACGGAATACAAGGACTTTACCGGTAATACTTTCAGTTATGTATCGAAGAAGCCTTTCGTGGCATGGTATTATGCCGATGCCAACGTAGCAATATCAAGGGAGATACAACACTGCTACAGACTGTATGCATCCGTAGCCGCTTCGGGTATAAACCTGATGAAGGCTTCCATCGACAGGGCAAGGTACATAATAGACAATGCTAATCTGTACTGTTTCCTTGTCACGGACTGCGGATGGAAGCCGGACTATATCTGGGAGATACTGAACTCCAATGTGAAGAATGAGATAGCTGAGCGTGTAATCAACAAATGGAATCAGGGATATGCAGGTTAGAATTATATTATTATGCCTGTTCTGCATGTCAGTTTCAGGTACAGTTACTGTTGCCAATGCCCAAAGCATAGTCAGTGACAGTGAAAAGCAGAAGCAGTGGAAGTCAATGGAGAACGGTCCGTGGGATTTTGCTCCGGACTGGTATTACTTTTTCCTGCATAAGAAATACTCAGGTGCGGAAATGTACTGGAAATGGGACTGGTTCAACTCCGGATTCCGTGTCCGTTTCAAGGAACCCAAGTCTGATGTGAAACGTATCATGCCGGTGCGTGTGACTGCCGAAGAGACGCAGAGGCAGAAAATCAAGAAAGTGGAGAGTGAGCGCAAATATATCGAGGAACTGTATAAGGAAGAACTGGCAAGGGAGGCTGACAGAAATGTTGACCTGATGTATGCCACTTACAAGGACGAGTTCAACCGTATGCAGGACTGTATCACGGACGGACTGCTCTACTGTATGCAGAAGAGTGACGGCAAGCTCCGCTATCAGGTGGACGAGCTGAGCCGCCAGAATGAAATACTCTGTGCGGATATAGCCTATATACACAAAACCGGTGTCGGTTATGGACTGGAGAACGCCAAGCGGCAGAAGGCATACGAGGAAGCCAAATCCAGGATGGCAGAACTGGTCAACAGGACTGCACACCTTTGTGCCGTTGCCGCTACACATTATTAGACATTCTCTATTATTGATGACAATTCAGGTAATAATATTAAACAAATAATAAAATCAAACATGAATCTACTGTTTATTCCGCTGACAATAGGACTTCCGGCCATTGACGAAAGTCTGGAAAAGCTGCTGACAGCTATGGAGACATTTCCCAATGTGGCCGTTCTCGGTGATGCCGTTTCAATGGCAAAGGCTCTCGGTCTGTGTCTGGCCCTGTGTGTCGGTTCATACGAATGCTGGATGATGATGCTCGGAAGGCGTGGTATGGATGTCATGAAGCTGTTGCGCATCATCGGCATTTCCCTGTGTATTTCATCCTCTTCATGGATATGCTCGGCTCTGCAGGTTCCGGGAAAGAGTCTGGAGTCCGCTACATGGGCTATGGCCAAGGCAAAGAACAAGGAAGTGGCTGCCTTCGAGCTGAAGGTGGCACAGAAACAGAGTGAATATCTCGACAGGCTGAGAACCGTGCAGGACTCCATAGCCACGGCAAAGCAGGTGGCCGAAATCGGTCAGGATGCTGCCTGGTGGGACAAGCTTATATATAATGTGGAGAATCTGGGCTCGACCATCAACAACTACGCACAGAGGGCTGCCGTGGCGGCTGAGACGAAGGTCAGTGAATGGATAAACGATGTCATACGTTTTGTCGGGGAACTGATTTTCCAGATGTCGTATTACGGGATGCTCGTGGCACAGAGGATTTTCATGGCCATCATGATGATATTCTGTCCGATCATGTTTGCTCTCTCGCTGGCACCGCCATGGAACTCGGCCTGGAGCCAGTGGATGTCCAAGTTCCTTTCCCTCTCGTTATGGGGATTCGTTACCTATATGTGCATCTATTATATAGACTTCATCCTTCTTTATAACCTGCAGCAGGACCTGGTGGCATACGACCATCTGCTGCACGGCTCGGTAAACTCATGGGAACAGATTGGCGCACTGGGACTGCAGGGAATAGGCTCCAACTGTATGTATGCCATGGGTATGCTCGTTGGTGCCTATATCATACGCTTCGTTCCTGAAGTGGCATCATGGCTGATTCCGGGAGGTGTAAGCTCGGGTACGGGTTCCGTTGCCGGTTCGGCTGCAATGGGCATCACTTCGGCTGCAGGTGGTATGGCCGGAAGTATGGCAGGTTCTGCCATGAAAGGAACAGGTTCAGCTGTCAGGTCATTGGTCAAATAACTTAAAATCTTTCATTATATGCTTATCGAATCACTTGCACAGAAAACCAGACTGGCCATGATGACGGTATTTGCGGTAATTGGAGGCTGCACCGTCATCTGTGCCTTTACGGTCTGGTGCTGCATTTCCCTTGTCAACGAGGAAAGGCAGCAGATTTATGTACTTGACGGAGACATTCCGTTTCTTGCCGAGCGTGCACGGCTGGAAGCCAACTTCACCATGGAGGCCAAGGCGCACATACAGTTGTTCCACCAGTATTTCTTCAACCTGCCGCCCGACAACGACTATATCAAATGGACAGTAGGGAAAGCGATGTATATGGCTGACGGGACTGCACTGAAACAGAAACAGGCCATGGACGAGAACGGTTTCTACTCGGACATCATTTCCTCTTCGGCTGTCTGTACCATCATGTGTGACTCCATTCAGTTTGACGAACATGAACGGAAGTTTACCTATTACGGTACGCAGCTTATCAAGCGCAGGACCAGGGACATCAGACGCTCGATGGTGACAACAGGTTACATCGAGTCCGTACCTAGGACAAGGAACAATCCGCACGGTCTGCTCATTACCGGCTGGAGGACTCTTGAAAACAGGGATTTGGACTATTGATATGCTGATATTATGAAATCATTCAGAAAAAAGATACAGGAAAGCCGTCTGAAAACGCAACTGCTTGTCAGGTCGTGGTTGCAGCCCAAACTGGGTGTCATCGGAACAAGATACCGTCTGGCCGCAAGAATCAGACTGGCCAACAGATGGGCGGCTAAACATCCGAAAACGACATTCGCAGGTGTAGCAGGGACACTGCTTCTACTGCTTGTCAGTACCGTTGCCATAGATTCCGGCAACGGGAAACAGAGTGAGCCGGATGTCAGTTCGATAGCCGCAATGGAACCGGTGTTTCAGGGATTCCGTACCATCCAGGCAAACAAGGACATTCACCGCAGTGTATTGACGGACATGACGGTGAAGGGACAGTTACTGCGTCATGAACTGGACTCCATGATTGCCATACCTGTAAAGAGCCGTGAGGATTCCTTGCGGATCATCCTCAAATACCGGCAGCTGGAAAATATAGTCAAATCCATTAAAAACAATGATAACCCATGATTAAGATTAATTTCAAACAGCCCAAGTATATCTTTCCGCTGGTCATATTCGTTCCGCTGTGCGCACTGGTATACTTTGTGATGCAGACCTTCTCCGGTGGTGAGGAGACTGCCGGAACGGTAGCTACAGACCGTATCAACATGGAGCTTCCCCAGGCCAATGCCGAGGAAGCCGGAGACAAGATGTATGAGATGTCCAGACGTTTCGGTGACGAGGATGCCTTCACAGCCGTAAGCGGTATCGGGGAGGAAGAGCAGAAGAAGGAGGAACTGGAACACGGCTACAGCGAGGAAGAACTGAACCAATTGGATGCTGCTGAAGCTGAAAGACAGCGGCAGCAGAGGGAACTTGAAGAACTGGAGCGTTCCCTTGCTGAATCTAGAAAGCATATCAATGCATATGCCTACGGGAACGGTCCTTCGGGAAACAGTGAAACGGGTTACGGAGGTATGGGATATTCCTCACAGGACGAGTTCGCACGTGACCTTGAAGAGATTCAGCGAAGGAGCTATGAACGGCAGAAGGCCATTGAAAGCGGACTGGGTATCAAAGACCCGGAAGCAGAGGAAGCAGAAAGAAAGCACAGGGCTGATTCCATAGCCAGGGTACGTCAGGAAGAAAGGGAACGCAACCGTCCGAGTCTGGTAATCAAGTCCGATGACACCAATGCCGACAGGTTCAATACGGTTACTGCTCCGGATGAATTTGCCGAGAACAAACTGATACGTGCCATGATTGACCAGACTACAAAGGCGCATGAAGGCACACGTCTGCGGTTCAAGCTTCTGGACGATGTGACGGTAAGCGGCACAAGGCTGAAAAAGGGAACTTACCTCTATGGAACGGTAACAGGTTTCGGACAGCAGCGTGTCAGGGCTTCCATAACCAGTATCCTTATCGGTGACAGGTTCATCAAGGTTAAGCTGTCTGTCTTTGACAATGACGGTATGGAAGGCTTCTATGTTCCTGAATCGGCTTTCCGTGATTTCATGAAGGATGCAGGTTCCAATACGGTACAGCAGAATATAAGTTTTGAATCCAGTGACGGTTACGGTACAGGTATTTCTACAGAGGCCATTGCACTCCAGTCACTGCAGAACATGTACAACTCTGCAACTTCTGCAATATCTTCCAATATCAGAAAGAACAAGGCAAAAATCAAGTACAATACCATCGTTTATCTGATAAACTCGGAGGATGCACGCTAAGATACCGCTACATAATATTGCGTTTATATCCGATTATAACAGTACCATTCATAAACTATAAAGATTACTCAATATGAAAACCAGAATTTTTCTGATAATATGCCTTATCACAGGCATAGCCGTACATCTGTCGGCCAACGAGAAGATATACATCAACCGGGAAGTGACCACGCACATTGTTATGCCCGAGAACATCAAAATGGTGGATATTTCCACTACTAAGATTATTGGCAACCAGTGTACAGACAATATTGTCCGTATCAAGCCTTATATGGAAAATGATTCAATATCATCATCCGAAGGTTACAGTGAGAATGAACTTCTTGGTACACTTACCATTATCGGTGAGCGTCATATTGCCCAGTATGACATTCTCTATACGGAATCACCCGAATATGCTTCTACCATTTACAATGTATCCTACAATGAGACACAGTCCTATATCAATCCGGAGGTTTCCATGCCTATGGCCGAGATTGCACGATATGCCTGGGCTGTCTATGGAAGCAGGAGAAAGTTCAACCAGATTGTATCCAATAAAAACGGAATCAGGGCATACATCAACAATATCTATTCCATCGGTGACTATTTCTTTCTGGACTATACGCTGAAGAACAGGACCAGAATTGCATACGACATTGAAGAAATCAGGGTAAAACTTACTGACAAAAAGGAAACAAAGGCAACCAACTCACAGACCATAGAGCTTACTCCGGTATTCTCCATGAACAACACCCGTAAGTTCAAAAAGGACTACAGAAATATACTTGTGATTCCGAAACTGACTTTCCCTGAAGAGAAGGTACTCCGTCTGGAGATTTCCGAGAACCAGATAAGCGGACGTGTGGTGGTACTGACCATCGAGTATGAGGACATTCTCAATGCGGACAGCTTCGACTCGGATATTCTGGACGGTGCCGACTATTACCCCTACTATTTTATTGATCATTCCATAAAGAGATAGGCCATGAAGAAGATTCTGTTCATTCTGTTTTGCTCGGTTGCATTCATCGGTGCATCGGCACAGACCGGAAAGGTTTCCGTCAATGCCGGATTCCTTTTTCCAAGTACGCTGAATGCCACTTTGGGTTATGAGTATCCGCTTTCATACGGAAATGCGGTCGAAGTATACGGTGAGGTCGGGAATCACTGGCAGAAGCCGGTATGTCACAATTTCTGGAAAGGATATTTCTGGGATGGCGGTATGGTTTACAAGCACCGTCTGGCACGGTACAAGAACGGCATGATACGCCTTCGTCTTGGGCCTCAGTTCGGTGCGGTACAGAAGAAGTTCTTCTTCGGACTGGAGGCCGGATTTGAATACAGCTATGTGTTCCGCAGCGGACTGGAGTTCTCTGTCATACAGAAAAACAATGTGAACTTCCTGCATGGGGATACCTTCCGCAACGGTCTGCTGTTGGGTCTAAAGGTTCCATTTTAGCAAATTCATATACAGTTAGAGCGTATGGCATTTGAGGAGACAAGGGAACAGCAGCAGATGTACAACTACTTCAGGAGCTGCATCTATATCTTTCTTATTATTGAAATCATCATGAATCTGCCTGTTACGGCAGACAACAGGGTTACACAGTTCGTACTCGACCTGCTGGCACGGTTCAGGGTATTCAATTCCGTATCGGGATGCAAGGTGGCCGAACTGATATGCATCTGTATTGTCTGTATCGGTACAAAAGCAGAAAAGTCACTGAAGTTCAATGTAAGGACAATGGTCATCTATCCTGTGTTGGCCGGTCTGACACTTGTAGGGCTTTGTTTTGTATTCCACGGCATGAGTTTCGGATTCAGCTGGCTGGGATTTCCGGCCAACAGGCTTATGTATGCAGTCTGTTCGGTAGTCGGTACCATGCTGGTACATCAGGGACTGGACGGTATTGCCAAGTATTACAACTACAAGGTTGGTGAGGATCGTTTCAATTTTGAGAACGAATCGTTCCAGCAGTCTGAAACACTGGTCAGCAATGATTATTCGGTGAACATTCCATTGATATACTACTGGAAAAAGAACATGCACAAAGGATGGATCAATAT
>OLOL01001843.1_pt1 | contig 16776 bp, 9 predicted proteins | sample 1673081 | NCBI WGS metagenome assembly OLOL01 (sample SAMEA3136753, study PRJEB25190) | human gut metagenome
TCTTTACATTAAGCGCAAAACGTGATACACTGGTTTTAATCATTTTGAATTTTCCGGAAAGAGAAACTTCATTTTCGGGAGGCGCGTCGCTCTTGAAGATACTCGACATACAGACCGGACGCATCACCCTGCCGCTGGCAAGGCCGTTCAAGACCGCGCTGCGCACGGTGGAAACGCTCAGCGACATCGTCGTGCGCGTCATTACCGACGAGGGCGAGGGCTACGGCGAGGCGCCGCCCACCGCCGTCATCACCGGCGACACCGGCACCTGCTCCGGCTGCGGCGTGGCCGTCCTGGGCATCGACTATTACGAACTGGGCCAGATCACCGGCGAGATGGCCTACGAAATCCTGGTAGAGGGCGCTGACCCCGCCACCATGGAAGTCCGTTCCGCCCCCACCCCCACCAAGATGTACAACCCCTCCATCTGTGAGGAGCTGGGCATCACCCCGCCGGAAGACTACACTGCGCTGGAGAGCTGATTGCTCCGCAGCACATTCCCGACCACTGGACCAACCCATACAGGGCGGAAAAGGGGACGCTCCCTTTTCCGCCCTTTCCCCGCGAGGGCCTGTCCCGTGGAATTTCATCTGACACGGAGGAAGTAACGTGGACTTTTTCTCTGACCTGTTCAATGCCTTGCCAGGGGCTCTGGCCCAGGGCCTCATCTGGGGCATCATGGCCATCGGCGTCTACATCACCTTTAAAGTCCTGGACCTGCCGGACCTGACGGTAGACGGCACCATGTGCACCGGCGGTGCCGTGTGCGTCATGATGATGCTCCATGGCTACAACGTATGGGTGGCCCTGCTGGTGGCCTTCCTGGCTGGCCTGGCCGCCGGTGCCCTCACGGGCCTGTTTCACACTGCCATGGGCATCCCTGCCATCCTGGCCGGGATCCTGTCCCAGCTGGCGCTGTACTCCATCAACCTGCGCATCATGGACGACAAGGCCAACCAGGCCATCAACCCCAGCAACTTCGACCTGCTGGTTTCCCTCCGGGACGTGCGGCAGTTCGCCCTGGACAACCCCATCTTGGTGGCCCTAATTTTCACCGCCGTGATCATCGCCCTGCTCTACTGGTTCTTCGGGACAGAACTGGGCAGCGGCATCCGGGCCACCGGCGCCAACCCCAACATGAGCCGGGCCCAGGGCATCAACGTGGGCCGGAACAAGGTGCTGGGCCTGATGCTCTCCAACGGCATTGTGGCCCTGTCCAGCGCTCTGTATGCCCAGTACCAGGGGTTTTCCGACGTCAACGCCGGCCGGGGCGCCATTGTCATCGGTCTGGCCGCTGTGATCATTGGCGACGTGCTCTTCGCCCGGATCTTCCATAACTTCGCCTTAAAGCTGGTGGCAGTGGTTATCGGCGCTGTGATCTACTATGTGGTCATCCAGATCGTCCTCACCCTGGGCCTGAACAGCAACGACTTGAAGCTCTTCTCTGCTCTGGTGGTGGCCGTGTTCCTGGCGGTGCCCTACTGGAAGGGGAAAGCTTTCCGGAGCAAGGCAAAAGCCATCCCCGCAGAAAAGGAGGGCGCGCCCCATGCTTGAACTCATCGGACTGTATAAGACCTTCAACCCCGGCACGGTCAACGAGAAGCGGGCCATCAACGGCCTGAACCTCACCCTGGAGGATGGGGATTTCGTCACCATCATCGGCGGCAACGGCGCGGGGAAATCCACCACCCTGAACCTCATCGCCGGGGCCATCCCTGCTGACCAGGGAACCATCCGGCTGGACGGGGTGGATCTCACCCGCCTGCCGGAGCATAAGCGGGCCAAGTACCTGGGGCGGGTGTTCCAGGACCCCATGATGGGCACCGCCGCCACCATGGGCATCGAGGAGAACCTGGCTCTGGCCAGCCGCCGGGGCAAGTCTCGGGGGCTGCGGCGGGGCATCACCAACCAGGAACGGGAGCTTTTCCGGGAAAAGCTGGCCGCCCTGGACCTGGGACTGGAAAACCGGATGACCAGCCGGGTGGGACTCCTCTCCGGCGGCCAGCGGCAGGCGCTGACCCTGCTGATGGCCACCCTGAACCGGCCCCAGCTCCTGCTGCTGGACGAGCACACCGCCGCACTGGACCCGAAAACGGCGGACAAGGTGCTGCACCTCACTGAGGAGATCGTCGCCCGGGACCATCTGACCACCCTCATGGTCACCCACAACATGCGCAACGCCATCCAGTATGGCAACCGCCTCATCATGATGGACGCCGGCCGCATCGTGGTGGACGTGCGCGGGGAGGAGAAAAAGAACCTCTCCGTGCGGGATCTGCTGGAAAAGTTCAACGTGGAAAACGACCGGATGTTGCTCTCCGAATAAGGGTTGCTACAGGCACGCCGCAGAGAATTCTGCGGCGTGCTGTTTTTCTGCTCTGAGGAAGGGGACCTTGAAGCATTGTCTCTGGACGGGGGACAAATGGCGGGTTTTGGGAGCCTGGGTTTCCCGTTAAAAATAGCGGGGAACCCAGGCGTTTTCCAGGCAGTTTCCGTGGGAACCCAGTGGGAAACCCGTGGGAAAACGCAGGGATACACCCTGAACCCCAAGGCCCGCCCCCAGAAGAAGGTTCTGAGCCTGGTGCTCTGCGTGGCTATGCTGCTGTCTGTCATGGTCATGGGCACTGGGGCGGCGTTCACGGATCAGGATGAGATCCAGAATGCCGAAGCCGTTGATATGACCTCTGCGTTGGGCATCATCGACGGGTACGAGGACGGCAGCTTCCAGCCTGCCGAAAACATCGAGCGTGGCGAGGCTGCCAAGATGATCAGCGCTATGCTGAACGGTGGCAGAGACTCCGTCCAGGAGACCACCGAGTCTTCCTATAACGACGTGCTCGGCTCTGTCGATGCCTGGGCCAACAAGTACATCGAGTACTGCACCGCCCGGGGCATCGTCTCCGGTGTGGGCGGCGACCGCTTCGCTCCCGCCAGCAACGTCACCGGCACCCAGCTGGCTAAGATGCTGCTGGTGTCCCTGGGTTATGATTCCGTGAAGGAAGGCTACCAGGACAATGCCATGTGGTCTGTCAACGTCAACACCGACGCTGTGGCTGCCGGCCTGTATGCAGGCATCGAGACCATCGACATGTCCGCTCCCCTGAGCCGTGACAACGCTGCCCAGATGATCTGGAATGCCCTCCAGGCCAAGACCGTGGTCTACCTGACCGACAGCACCGGTGCTATCGAGTTCCAGAGCACCACCCTGCTGGACAAGGTGTATGGTGCCCACGTTGAAACAGGTGTTATGAGTCATATCGACTACAACTATGACACGAAGGAGTATACTTATAGCATTGGCGACTTCAATTCCTATTCCACTGGAAACACTGTTACCAACGTTGAAAAGTATTCTTCCACAAAGGATTTCACTGATCTGTATGCCATGAATGTCACCGTTCTGGTGAAGGGTGATGAGGCTCTGATGATCCGCGTGAACGAGGGTGGCACTGTTGTTGAAGGCGTCTGGGGAGACATCTCCGCTACCCAGAATGACCACTTCAACACCATCAATGTGAACGGTGAGAAGTATCGCTTGGATAACGTGGCCAAGGATTGGAAGGACTTTGAATCCATCACAGTGGCTTATAACAACTTCACTACTTATCATGATCTTCGGGATCAGTACTCTTTCCGTGCTATCGACATTGACGGCGGTGGCGACATCGACGTCATCGTGGTTTATCCCTATGTCGTGCTGAAGACCGATTACGTGAGAACCGCTTCCTTCCACACGAACATCATTGACCGGCATGATGCTAACATGACTGTTTTGGCAACCGCCCAGGATACTAGCATCATGAATGCTCTCGGCCTGCAGAACGCTTCTGTCAACACCGTTGAGTTCGATGACGTCATCGTCAACGGCACCGTGACCAATAATGGCTATGTAATGGCTGTTCCCGCTAAGTACACTGCTACCGGCATCGACACCTACACCGTTCTGGAAATGGCCACTGGCACCGTAACCAAAGCTGCCAGTGCCGACAAAATGATCTCCCTGGATGGCACTCAGTATGATGGTAATCTTCTGGAGCAGATCTCTGCCTTTAAACAGATCTCTGTGGGCAAGGACTACGGCTATATTCAGGTGAACGGCTATCTGTTCATCATGGATGGTACTGGCATTGTTCCTGCCATGACCCAGTATGCCGTGGTTACCGCTGTGGCAGATTCCTCTTCCGCCACCAACCATACTTACCAAACCGACCTTCTGCTGACCACAGGCGAAACCGTTACTTGGGCCGTGAACGGTCAGAAGTCCACCGTAGGCTCCATGTATACCTATCAGCAGCAGGATGATGGCACGTACACTCTGACTGCTGTTGTAAATAATCCCGCCCCTGAAGACTCTGAGTTTGATATTCAGCAGGCTTACAAAACTGGCGCAACTCTGAGTGATCGTATTGCCTACGATGACAACGGTGAAGATTCTCGCTTTGACATCACCAAGACAGGTATTCCCTATTTTGAGAACGCTGATAATGCCAACGATCTCTTCAATATCGAAGATGACGCTGTTATCTTTGCCTTTATCGATAGAGATTCCAACAATAATGGCACTCCTGACACCGGTTACACCGGCTACCAGATCGATGCCCGTAGCAGCGAGTATGTGGTTCTTTCCGGTGCTGATCTGAAGAACATGGATCCCAGCGATGTGTATTGGGCTTTCACCGGTGCTACCGAAAAAGATGGTGACGTGGCAACTGTGGATCTTGGCTACGTTCGTTTGACCGTTGATCCGCGTGACTCTGGTGTCTTTGCTTACGTCGTTTCTGATGCCGATCGCACCTATGATGATGGCCACTATATCCACGTAGGCGCTAAGATTGATGCTACCGGTACTGTCTACGACTATACCACTGCTAAATCTATCATCCAGAATAGCAAGCTCTATCAAGATCTGTATGCCACTCTGGAAGAAGGCGGCGTCTTCTGCCTGTTGCTGGATAATGACGGCAATTTGGTCGGTGTAGTGGATGAGTACACCCAGACTGGCACTATTACCCAGATGACTGGTTCCGTCATCAAGCTGAACAACGCTGTAACCAGCTATTACAATACGGAAGATACTGTAGTAATCAATGCTGGTGATGCGAACGATACTCTGCAGATCGGCGATTCCATCATCTATCTGACCAATAGTGACAATGAGTTTACTCTGATCGTCTATGGTATTGATGCGTATGTGCCCGGTACTGTAGCATTAGAAGATGGTCTTGATTCCATCTGCACTGCAACTGTTGATAGAAGTGGAAACATTGTAACGGTTACGTTGACTCACAACACCTCCAACTTCAGCAGTGATCTGCCCCTGACTGTCACCTATGATGTTGGTAATTCTGTTACCGTACCCGGTGTAAGAAGTGGCAATACAATCACTTACACTTTTACAGCAGCTTCTAACATTGCCGCTCTGACTATTAGTCGCTAATATGTAGAGTTGCACTTTCTTGCACCGAGCCCCTGGGAACCCAAGTTCCCAGGGGCTCGCCCTTTTCCCGTTTTTCTGCTATCCCCTCACCAAACAGCGCTCTCCCCTTGTTTCCAAGCCACCCCCAGGCCAGAGACCCGAGGATGGGACCATTGTTTCCAGGCCTCCACGGCCCAAGTGGGGGAGAGCAAGGTGACCTTCTCCCCCTGGGCGGCCAGCCAGCCCCAGAAGGCGGGCCCCAGCACCGCCGGGGCGGTCACCGTAAACCCGTCGCGCACCGGGACCAGGGTGACCTCCCTGCCCCAGCGGTCCAGGATCTCCCCGGCCAGGCCGGTGCGGCACCGCAGGCACACCGTGGTCTGCAGCCGGAGATCCGGCCCGAAGGGCGCGGCCAGCCACTGGCTCAGGTCCGCCTCCGGCCCCTGGGCGGGCACGTCGGTGACTTCCACCTGGTGCATCCGGTCGGGGCGGTAGAGGGTCAGCTTCCGGGTTTGGTGGTTCCACCCCAGCAGCTGGTGCCGCTCCTGGCTCCACAGCATTCCCTTGGGGGTGACCAGGCAGGCCTCTCCCAGGCACCGGGTACCCTGGTTGTTGTAGGTGACGGGGAGGAACCGAAGGGCCGTGCGGCGCTGCAGCGCCGCATAGATCCGGTCCAACACGGGGCGGACCCTGTCAGGGGCCTCCCCCCGCGGGGGCTCCAAGGCCACCGGGCGGCAGAGCCGTCTCCGCTGGGGCTGGGGGGCCAGGGCGGTCAGTTTCTCCAACAGGACCTCCCGCAACGCCGAGGGCAGTCCGCGGTACACCGCCACCGCGTCCACCACCCCCTGCAGCTCTGCCAGGGTGAAGGGCTGCCCTGCGGCGTACCACCCCGCCCCCCGCCGGTAGGCCACCGGGAAGCCGTGCTGGTTCATAGCGGCCAGATCCCGGTAGATGCTTTTGCGCTCCACCGAGATCCCAGCCTGGGTCAGGCGCTGGACGATCTGTTGGGTGGTAAAGGGATGGTCCTCGTCGCTCTCCTGATAGAGCAAGCGGATCAGGGACAAGGTGCGGTCTCGTTGGTCGGAATGGGCTTTCCCCACGGCAGCTCCCTCCTTTGGGTTTCTGGGTCCATTATAGAACAAATGTTCTAGTTTTGCAAGAGGGAACCGCCCCGTCCAGTCCGTAAAAAAGACCCGGGCCCTCAGGCCCAGGTCTTCCACACCTCCGGCTGGTAGCCCACCGTGGCCTGCTTGCCGTTGCGGACGATGGGGGTGCGCAGCAGGGTGGGGTCCTCCAGGAGTTTTTCCACCTTGTCCTGGTCGTAGGCCAGGTACTCCAGGAGCTTGGCGTCCGGGTGCTTGGGGTCGATGAGGTCCGGCAGCTTCACCGACCGGAGGACGGACTGCAGCTCTCCCCGGCTGATGCCGTACCTCTTCAGGTCAATGGCCTGGAACTTGATCCGCCGCTCCTTAAAATACCGCTCTGCCTTCTTCGTGTCGAAACACTTGGGTTTCCCAAAGATTTGGATGTTCATAGCAACCTCCCGCCCCCGCCTAAGGGGGATTTTTGTTTTCTTTAGCTTACCACATTCCGGGACAAAAGCCCAGTTCTGTAGAAAAATAGGTATACTTTTCCGCAAAATGGTGCTATACTAGGAGCGATGATATGGAAACAGCCGGCTGCTGTTTCCCTTTGACGGCTCTTTTTACACAGAAAAATCAAGCCGCTTTGCGGCAGCGGATACAGAAAAACCAACCGCACAGACCACCAACACAGCAACAGAGGGCTTGGGAAACCTGGGCAAAACCCGCCGCGGGACAGGGCGAGCGGGTGCGCTCGGCGCTTCCCTGTGTTTGATGCCCCGATTTTTTGGTCTGGCTGCGCGGAATCTCAACAGAAAAGGAGTTATTATGGCAGAAAAACTGAAAATCATTCCCTTGGGCGGGCTCAATGAGATCGGCAAGAATCTCACCGTCTACGAGTATGGCAACGACATCATCATCGTAGACGTGGGCATGGGGTTCCCGGACGACGACATGTACGGTGTGGACGTGGTGATCCCCGATGTGAGCTATCTCATCAAGCACAAGGACAAGATCCGGGGCATTTTTCTCACCCACGGGCACGAGGACCACATCGGGGCGCTGCCCTATGTGCTGCGGTCCTTCCAGGCCCCCATCTACGCCACCCGGATGACCCTGGGGCTGGTGCGCCTGAAATTGGAGGAGCACAAGCTGCTGGACGCCACCAAGCTGGTCACCTGCGAGGCCGGGGACGTGATCCAGGCGGGGAAGTTTTCCGTGGAGTTCATCCACGCCAACCACTCCATCGCCGACGCGGTGAGCTTTGCCATCAAGTGCCCGGTGGGCGTGGTGATCCACACCGGGGACTTTAAGATTGACCCCACCCCCATCAAGGGGAAGATCATGGACCTGACCCGCCTGGGCCAGCTGGGCAAGGAAGGGGTCCTGGCCTTGCTGTGCGACTCCACCAACGTGGAGCGCCCCGGCCACACCCGCTCGGAGCGGGCGGTGGGGGCCAGCTTCGACGAGCTCTTCAAGGGCTGTAAGGAGCGGATCATCGTCACCACCTTCGCCTCCAACGTGGACCGGATCCAGCAGATCGTCAACGTGGCCGCCAGCTATGGCCGGAAAGTGGCCGTCACCGGCCGGAGCATGGAGAACTCCATGCGGGTGGCCACCGAACTGGGGTACACCGACATCCCCAAAGGGGTCATGGTGGACATCAACCACATCAAGTCCCTGCCCAAGGACAAGGTGTGCATCATCACCACCGGCAGCCAGGGGGAGGCCATGTCCGCCCTCTTCCGCATCGCCTTCTCCACCCACAAGCAGGTGGAGATCCAGGCCGGGGACCGGGTGATCATCTCCGCCTCCGCCGTCCCCGGCAACGAGAGCTCCGTCAACAATATCATCAACGAACTGTACCGGAAAAAGGCCGAGGTGGTCAGCGAGAACGCCGGCACCCTCCACGTCTCCGGCCACGCCTGCCAGGAGGAGCTGAAGATCATCCACGCCCTGGTTCGGCCCAAGTTCTTTATCCCTGTCCACGGCGAGCAGCGCCACCTCCAGACCCACGCCAAAGTGGCCCAGGAGATGGGCACCCCGCCGGAGAACATCATCATCGCCGATGTGGGCCGGGTGATTGAGCTCACCCACAACTCCGCCCAGCTGGCGGGCACCGTGCCCTCAGGCCGGGTGTTCGTGGACGGCTACGGCGTGGGGGATGTGGGCAGCGTGGTCCTGCGGGACCGCCGCCACCTGGCCCAGGACGGCATGATCGTGGTGGTGGTCTCCCTGTCCGGCGAGACCGGGGAACTGGTCTCCGGCCCCGATATCATCACCCGGGGCTTTGTCTACGTCAAGGAGTCGGAGAGCCTCATGGAGGAGCTCCGGGAAGTGGCCTTGGAGGCCCTGGAGGCCTGTCAGGTCCGGGGCATCGTGGACTGGGCCACCATCAAGTCCGCCATCAAGGGCGAGATGTCCCGGTACCTGTATAAAAAGACCAAGCGGAATCCCATGATTCTGCCGGTGATCATGGAAGTGTGACCTTCCGTTGTCCACGGAGAAAAGACACCGTTTCCACCACCTCCCGCCCGGTTGGGCGGGAGGTGGTGTGTTTTTACCGGGCAGTTTCCGTGGGAACCCAGTGGGAAAGCCGTGGGAAAAATGCTTGGCGGGGCTTGGGGACGAAGGAGTTTCCCCAGAAGAAGGTTCTGAGCCTGGTGCTCTGCGTGGCTATGTTGCTGTCTGTCATGGTCATGGGCACTGGGGCGGCCTTCACCGATGAGGACGATTTCTCCCCTCAGTATGCTGAGGCGGCAGAGGTTCTCGCCGGCATGAAGGTTATGCAAGGTTACGATGACGGCAGCTTCCTGCCCCAGCGTAACATCACCCGCGCACAGGTGGCGACCATGATCTATCGTGCCGCCACCGGCGACGTCAACGACACGAAGACTGACATCTATAAGGACTATGACAAATTCGACGATGTGCAGTCTACCGATTGGTTCGCTGGTTATGTTGGCTACTGCGCCAACGGCGAGCTGATCAAGGGCTTCACCCCCACCACCTTTGGTCCCAACAAGAACGTCACTGGTTACCAGGTCCTGGCCATGATCCTGCGTGCTGTGGGTTATGACGCCAACGACGAGTTCACCGGTTCCGGTTGGGAAATCCGCACCGCTTCCACCGCCCAGCAGCTGGGCATGCTGGACAACGTGCAGGAGGCCACCCTGGGCCAGCCCGCTACCCGTGAGCTGGTTGCTGAGCTGATTTTCCAGGCTCTGAACGTGAATATGGTCAAGTACATGCCCGCCGTTGGATACGTCAAGCAGGACACCACCCTGGGCAAGCAGGAATTCGACCTGACCAAGGGCGAGCGCGACACCATCGATGAGTGGGGCCGTCCCGGCTACGACTGGACCTACAACACTGGCGATAAGTCCACCACCATCGAGGAAGCCGCTCTGGCTACCTATCAAACTGCTGTCACCGAGTGTGACGTGGCTGACGACACCAACGACGCAGATGCCACTTACGCTCTGTATGTCAACAGCAAGGACAACAACGCTGGTAAGTACACCGTCAACGCCACCGACACCACCACCAAGATTGGTGCTCAGGGCCGTCTGACTGAGGTGTATAAGGATCGCATCGTGATGATCGACACCTTCCTGGCTCAGGTTACCAATGTGAAGGAAGCCGTCTTCGATGCCGCCGGTCACCTGAGAACCCCTGCCACCATCACCCTGGCTGTGTATGATAGAGGCTATAACATGGGTTCTAACACTGTCATTCTGACCAACGGTGAAACCAACTACACCTATACCGAGGGCCAGATGGTTCTGCTGAATGCGTACACCGCAAATGGCACCTATAACAACAGTACGACTGTGCTTGTCGAGAAGGACAAGACTGCTGTCTACGGTGAGATTGTCGGCGCTGCTACCGCCATCACCGGTACGCAGACCATCATCTACAACAACGCCAACCAGCACAACATCAACGGCACTGTGTATAACGATGCTCTGAAGCTGAATCGGGATGATGCTGGTGACAGCGATGCCAACCACACTTGGTTCTTTGATCAGTACAACAACCTGATCGGTGTAACTGACATCGCCGCTGATACCAACTACGGTGTGATCACCCGTATGTGGTGGAATGGTAACAACACCGATGGTTCTGGCACTGCGCAGGCCGACGTCACCTACATGGACGGCACCACTGGTACCGTGACCATCAGCAAGATGACGGTAAGCACTTCCGGCATTGGCACTTATACCGAAGCCACTGGCGTTCCTGCCTATTCTACCAAAACTTCCGACATTATGACTGTCAGCGGTGGCCACTTCTATGTTACCACTGACGCTACTACCAATGCCCGTGAAGACAACATTTCCGCTGGCAAGACAAACGGCGGTAACGACATTATCAATGGAAACCTGTTCCAGTTCATCCTGCAGGGTGACGGCACTGTGGCTGCCCTTGAGGTGGCGGGTGACAAGTATGCCAGCAATCATGCAGAACTGAGCAACGTCACTGCTCCGATCCACACTGATACCGTGGTTTGCGACAATGGTAGCAGACTGCTGATTGGCAGCAACACCCAGTTCCTGATTCAGAGCGAAACTGCTACCGGCTTTGCTTATGAGACCGTCACTGGTTTCAACAACATCGGTGATTACGATTCCGGAGAAGTTGACTTTGTCGACCTGAACGGCGATAAGGTTGCTGATTATGTCTACATCACTGCGGATGCTGAAAACGCTATCATGGACAGCCTGTTCTACTATGCCGGCGGCACCATGGAGTACAATGTTGAGACCGAGCTGTGGACCATCCCCGGCTATGTTGACGGCGAAGAAGGCAACATTCTTGTTGAGGGTTATAACAACGCTGTGAAGAATACCATCAACGAAGAGGGTGCCCACAACCTGTATAAGGTGACTGTTGACAATGGTGTTGTGAGCGACGCTGCCGTTACTCCTCTCACCAACAACGCAGTTGTGACCTTTGCTCATGCTAACCCTGCCTACACTGACAAGAACATCAACATTGCTGTGATCTTCGGTGCGGAGGGTGATACCTATGCAAATAACCTGTATACGGACAACGATGTCCGCAGCTATGGTATCAATGCCGACACTCACCAGATCGGTACCTTCGATGAGGATATGTCTGGCATGGAAGTGATCGTGGTTTGGGACAACCAGGGCTTCAATGCAAACAGCCGTCTGATTGACCAGATCTATAGCGTGGAGAAGGACACCACTGTGGACGACACCGATATCACTCCCCAGCTCACTTTGGGTACGGCTGGCACCAACTCTGTGCCCGCTATCGATATGAGCATCGATGAGGAGAACAACACTGGTTCTGTTCAGGTTGCTTATAATGCCGACACTGTTCGCCTGGTGCTGAACTATCCCACTGGTGCAGGTATTAACAAGGTTACCATGAGTGTGAACGATGTGGATAAGACTGCTTCTCTCAGCGGTGGCAATGGCCAGTATTATGTTGACTATACCATCACTGCCTCCGATCTGCAGCGTGGTAAGATCACTGTCACTTTGACTTCCAGCAAGGACAATGGTGCTACAAATGTCACTGCCGAGTATACGATTAACGTAACCGGTACTTTGATCCAGCACTAATTAAGAGGACCTCCTTTACAGGAGTGTTTCTCCTCCCCCCCGGCTCCCTCCCGGAGCCGGGGGGACTTTTTCTCCCGAAACCATCTCCCCATCTCCTCCCCTCCTGTTGTAAGATGCAAGTGGAATCTTACATTAGGAGGGATTTTTTATGGAAAAGTACCGTTACATTCGAAAGACCGTCACCTGGAACCACCACCGCTATGAGGTGCGGGGCAAGACGGAGCAGGAGGCCTGCGACAAGCTGGCCGACCTCATCACCACCCTGAAGCAGGGGGACCTGGCCCTGGCCGGGAGCAACCTCACCGTGGACCAGTGGTTCGCCCAATGGCGGGACACCTACAAGGCGCCATCGGGCCTCACCCCCAAAAGTTTCGGCCTTTATGACGAGAAATACCGGGGTTACATCGGCCCCGCCGTGGGGCACCTGAAACTCACCGAGGTGCGGGACCTCCACCTGCAGACCATCCTAAACACCCAGGCGGGGCGGTCCTACTCCCACGTGTCCAAGCTGCGCATGGTGATGCAGGAGCTCTTCCGCCAGGCCCGGCGGTCCCGCATCCTCCTCTATGACCCGGCAGAGGGGCTCCAGCTGCCGGAGAGCGTGAAGGGGACCCACCGGCCCATCACCAACCAGGAGCGGCGGCACATCCTGGCCCTGGCCCAGACCCATCCCTCTGGGCTGTGGGTCCTCACCATCCTCTACACCGGCCTTCGCCCGGGGGAGACCGCCGCCCTCCTCTGGAAAGACATCGACTTTGCCCGGAATGAGATCCACGTCTACAAGGCCGTGGAGAGCGGCACGCGGGCCATCAAGGCCCCCAAGACCCCCGCCGGGGTCCGGGATATCCCCATGCGCCCGGAGCTGCGAGACCGCCTCCTGGCGGCCCGTGGGGCGCCGGAGAGCCCGGTCTTTCCCTCGGCCCGGGGCGGGGTGCGCAGCGCCAACAGCCTGCGGCGGCTGTGGAACGCCTTTGCCCGGGACCTGCACCTGCGCATGGGGGCCAAAGTCCGGGACGGAGAGGTGGTCCAGCACGCCATTGCCCCGGACCTCACCCCCTACTGCCTGCGGCACACCTTCTGCACCGACCTGCAGCGGGCGGGGGTGCCCATCAACGTGGCCAAGGAGCTCATGGGCCACGCCAACATCTCCGTGACGGCCAACATCTATACCCACCGGGACCAGAAGGTCCTCCACTCCAACATGGCGAAGCTGACGCCCCGGGGCCAGCGGGCCGCCGCCAAGCGGTTGGGGGCGGGTGGCACTGCAGAGAGAGACAAACTTGCCGCCGGAGATCGCGACGGCGAAACGAGGGAGGACTGAGAGAACGAACAGAAGAAAAAACCACCCCCGAGCCGGTGAGGGCTCGGGGGTGGGAACGTTGGGGAACGTTATTGGGGGGCGGATTGTTTTACTGAGCAACAGTGTAGTTGGTCACATGATAAGCTACATACACAGGTGCGTTACCACCCTGCGGGGTCATCTGCAGAACAACTACAATACCATCAGTAGTATCCTGACCACTCATAGGAACGAAGATGTTGTAAGCTCCCGTGCCAGAGTCCTGCTGGTACGTCTGTACATCCGACCCGTTGAAAGCATCACTACCAGCTTTCAGAGCAGAGGCAGTATCAGCAAAGGTTACTACCTTAACTCCTTCGGGAAGGTAGATTGCACCGTTGTCGAAGTAGACACGCATACCGTTGTGCTGGAGGAGGTTGGCGTCAATAACATTCTCTTCGGCCACTGCATCTGTATAGCTATAATACACATCCGAAGGCTCCGTCACAAAGTTGGTGTCATCTGTGAATGTCACTTTTTCAACGGCATCGCTGATGATGTTCCAGCCGTCGATGGTGATGGTCCACTCGGCTCTTGCAGGTTCGGCGCACTGACCGTTACACTCGGTGGTCACAGTGACCTTGTAGGTATCACCCTTGGCAACATTAGGCAGAGTCACAGTGCCGTCTGTATTCGGGGAGATGACAGTAGATGCACCCTTGGTAGTCTCTGTCACTACCATGGTGGCATACTGGCTGGTAGCATCCATCTTAACAACCAGGTCCAGCTTACCATCGTCGTTCTTATCGTTGATGGTGTAGGTGTAATTCTGACCATCCGGGTCATCTACATCGGGGATCAGAGCACCATCCGCAACGCCCTCAGCGGGGGTCACAGTGATGGTGTTGGTCTGTTCCAGCTTGGTGCCAACATACACGGTAGCGGTGTTGTTGAATTGATCGCCCACAACCCAGATGCCGTAAGAACCGTCAGCAATGGCATCAGCCAGACTCATCTCGTAGGCAGCGTCGGTGTAGATAACGTCATTGGCGTTGGTCACGTTATAAGACAGGTCCTTGTTAACATACAGGGTGTTTCCGACCAGCTTCAGCTCAGAGGTGTCTTCCAGATAGTTGGCGAAAATCTTATCCAAGCTGATTCCATCATAGTCCATATACTCGTCTACCAGATTGATGCCGGTCAGCTGACCATAAGTATCAGAGGTCTTAACGTCATCCCAAGTGGCCCAGTAGAGTTTGCCCATGTTAGCCTTGAGTTCCTTGGCAAGGGACTCAGTCGTTTTAACTTCGGTGAGCACGCCGTCCACATAGATGCCTTCCAGGGTCACAACATCATCACCGGCAGTGACATAGCTTGCATCGCTAGTGGCAAAGACATAGCGTCCGCCAGCAAAGTCACTATAGCTCTTGATGTAGACATAATCGGAAACATCGTCGCCGTTTGCATCATCATAGAACACTTCAACGGTCTGGTTGTTGAACTTGGGCAGATCAGCAGTACCAGTGTAAGCAGTATAGGTGTCGCCGGACTTCACCAGGAACTTGGTAGCGTTGTTCACATGGGTGATGGGAGAACCGTTGTCCAGGATAGCGCTGCCATCGACCTTCAGAGTAACGTTGTCCTGATAGCCGATATTCAGTGTGTTGTTGGTATAGGTCTCCATGCCCTGCAGGTTCACGGAGCCGTCGCTGTTGGTGTCCACGCGGTACATGGCGTAGCCTTCATACAAGCCATTCAGACTGGAGTCCGTGGAAACATGAGCATATTTCCCTGTAAATGCGCCAGTAGTAGCGGAGTCATTCATATAGGGAACCGTATTATTTGCATTCCAGCTGCTGAAGTCGCCGTTGCCCTGAGTACCATCGATGGAGTTCACAGTGACGGTAGCCTCGGTGCCATCCATGTAGACTAGGGTAGCCTGGGCATAGCCGGGAGTGCCCTGAATCCAGATCATATCCTTCAACACGGCATAGTTGGAGGTGATCCCAGTAACACCGATCAGGTTGTCGTACTGATCCATCCACCAGTTGAAGTTCTCAGTGCGGTTGGTGCCAGCATCGTTACGGAAGAACTTGACAGCATCGGGGTAATCGGTACCATTGACGGTGTGGTAATCGGCATTGGAGTGGATCTTGGTCTGCGCGCCCACGAAGGACTCGGCGGCGGAGACGATTTCCACATACTGGCCATCGCCGCTAATGACTTCGTCCTTATCATTGGTATAAGCATTGATCAGGAGCATGTCACCCACAGCATAGGTGTAGTTAGTGGACCCATTGGTCAGGGTAACGCTGGTGTTGGCGCCATCATAGACAGTGAGAGTCAGGGAAGCATCCTTGGCCAGGTGGTTGTTGGAGTCATACTTGGCCTCGGTCACATTGGTCACCTGAGCAAGGAAGGTGTCGATGACCACGATGCGAGCAGCGTCGTCGCCGTTGACAGTGGTGTAGTCATAGACCTCTACCAGCTGACCCTGGGCACCGATGTTATCCTTGGTCGCGGTCTTGCTGATGTTATAGGTGTCATTCCATCTACCGCTGTTGACATAGGCGGCCACATCGCCAGAAATGCCGGTGTCCTCATACACATCGCAGTCGTTCACAGCGGTGGTGTAGGTGGCGACGGGATCGATCTCAATGACGGTCTCCTCATCGCCGGTGTTGTAGGTCCACAGAACCTCGGGACGGCCCCACTCGTCGGCGGAGTCCTTCACGGCCAGGTCGAAGACCTGCTCGCCCAGGGAGGTGCCATCATCGGACTGATACTCGCCCTCAGCGGGGACATAGTGGACAGTCTCCACATCGGGATGAATGGCCCGGAAGATCAACTCAGCCACCAGCTCACGGGTAGCGGGCTCGGCCAGGTTGGTGTCAGGGTTCAGATTGTCCAGCAGGCCCTGCTCACGGGCAGTGGCAGCCACACGGAGGGTCCACTGGTCGCCGGTGTACTCGTTGTTCTCGTCATAACCCACAGCACGCAGGATCATGGCCAGCACCTGGTACCCGGTCACCTGCTTATAGGGACCAAAGGTGTCAGGGGTGAAGCCCTTGATGTACTCGGCGTTGCCGCAGTAGTTGACATAGCCGGCGAACCAGTCGTCAGCGTTGACGTCATCGAACAGATCCTCGCCAACAAACTGGCTGATCTTGCTGTCGGTGACGTCTCCGGTAGCAGCACGATAGATCATCGTGGCTACCTGTGCGCGGTTGATGTTACGCTGAGGCAGGAAACTGCCGTCATCGTAACCCTGAATGACTCCCATCCCGGTCAGGACTTCTGCTGCCTCTGCATAGTTGTCAGAGAACTCATCCTGATCCGTGAAGGAAGCCGCCCCAGTGCCCATGACCATGACAGACAGCAGCATAGCCACGCAGAGCACCA
>OLOL01001847.1_pt1 | contig 16736 bp, 17 predicted proteins | sample 1673081 | NCBI WGS metagenome assembly OLOL01 (sample SAMEA3136753, study PRJEB25190) | human gut metagenome
GAATGTTTGTGTGGTAACTTCATTCTACCAGAGCCTGCAAGCTATGTCTTCTTTTATGCGGTTTCCAATTTGCGCAACTTATTGTACATTATCTATGTATTTTGTATTGATAATGTTTTAATAATCGACGAAATGCGTGATTTAATCATAAAATACTATTGTTTGGAAAGCGGATAAAGATAAGGTACAATATTATTTTGCGCATTATACGGGTAAGAATTGTGAATACGGATATGAATCATCACTTTATTTGGCAGCGAAAGAAATTCTATCTATTGCGAAAAAGATTATGCTACCACCTGTTTATGTGAGGTTTTCTTATTCTTATAAATCGGATGAATTAGTGTGTGGAGCAAAGGAAATTGCTATTGAGAAAGTTGAGTTGGAGAAACGGTTTGATGATGTTATTCCTGACGTAGTGGTGTATGCAGGAGGCAAGCAATTATTTATTGAAATATATGTTACGCATTCCTTTATACCACAAAGGCTGGGGGTGCGGACAAAAAGTTGGACTGATTATGCAGCAAAGCCAAGATGATGTCTATACTCAATCGGACTCAGCCCGCCGAGAGATAGCTTGATACGTTTATGGTTATACAAATTGATATAGCGGTCTATCTCCTGACGAAAATCGTCAAGCGAGACCTGTTCCCAGGAGCGCCCATAGAACATTTCGTTTTTGAGCCTTCCAAAGAACCCTTCGCATGCTGTGTTATCGGGAGAGCACCCTTTTTTAGACATAGAGCGAATCAGGCCTGCTCCGTTCATCCGATCAATCCATCCGGGCCATCGGTAATGGCAGCCTCTGTCTGAATGGACAACCGGATGACAGCCCTCCGGCAGATTGGCAATCACTTGATCCAACATGGTATTGACCAGATCGGCATTGGGGCGAGTTCCGGTCGTCCAGCCCGCAACCTTCCCATCAAAACAATCGATCATGGCGGAGAGATACATCTTGCCGCTCGGAATAGCAAATTCTGTGATATCCGTTAGTAGCTTTTCGTACGGCTGGTTTGCATGAAAATCGCGCGAGACGATGTTCTCTACTTCAGGCGTAATTTCTCCCAAATATGAACTATATTTTCCCTTTTTGGAAAGTAGAACGATTAGTTCTTCTTCTTTCATGATCCGGCGGATGATCTTCTCAGAGAGGATAACCCCCTTCGCGCTTCAGCGCCAGATAAATGCGGCGGTAACCATATACACCCCTGTTTTCCTGAAAAATCGAGGTGATTTGTGTCCGGCAAAACACATATTTGTCGGGTTTGTTCATAACAGCCCGCTGATAATAGTAACTGCTTTTGGCCATATTAAAACGGGACAGCAGCATCGGCAGTGTATATTTCCCATTCAAGGCGTCGATGATCACTGCCTTTTCACGGTTTCTGAGTACCGTCAGATCGATGCCGGGGTCTTTTTTTAAGACTGCGATGGTCTCCTTCATCACATCTACTTCAAACTGCAGTTCCTGAAGTTGCGTTCGAAGTTTCTCCAGCTCTTCAGTTTCAGACAATGCATGCTCCTGAGGCAGCGGAGCCCTTGGTATGCTTTTTCTCTTCGCCATCAGACCCACCATCCCATACTTCAGATATTTCCTGCGCCAGGTGTATATACTCATACGGCTGTATCCGATTTCTCTTGATACATATTCTACATCTTCGCTCAATTCAAAGCAACGGTGGAGTACCTCATATTTGAATTCTGCCGAGGGGATGCCTTGGGTACCCGGGTATGTTGCAGTGATGTCCGGTCGTTGTGGTAGTCTCTGCTATTTGGCCATGTCTGTTCTCCAACCCGGCTTTCTTGCGTTCATACCAGCGGTACAATGTCGACTCGCTGGGATATCCCAACCAATGGATTACGGCGGCTATTGATCCCAGCCGCTCATATTCTCTGAGTGCCCTTTTTTCCTGCTCCTTTGTGTACATTCAGTTGCCTCCTTCTGGAGTCCAACTTTTTGTCCGCAGCCCCGTCTCTCCACAAACGCCATCGAGAATTTCAACCGTCAGCTTCGGAAGGTGACCAAGACCAAAGGCGCCTTTGCAAGCGATGATGCGCTGCTCAAGCAGCCGTATCTGGTGACAGCCCAAACCACGGATAAATGGACGATGCCGATCAAGGACTGAGGCAGCATTCTGATGCAGCTCATGGTCTACTTCGGCGACCGGTTCGATGTCGCGCTCTAACGGGTAACAACACGGGGCAAGGCTAGGCCTTGCCACCCATGACCACTTGCATTATCTGGTATTTTGGTATTTACACAAAGATGGCGGCACTACTACCCTTAAGGGACACAAGGGCGCACTTCTGTACTTCAATACGCCCTCTCCTATCGTGAGTATATGCCCTGGGGAGCTTTATTCGACCTTATAAGAACCCTACGTCGTTTCGTTCTGTCAAGGTGGATCTACCCTCCTTGCGCCGATAAAACGACTATCCATTGTGGACTTGCGCCAACAAGTTTGAATAATAGGAATAAAAAGGGGATGTCTCACTAAGGAACTGACAAAGCTCAAAGAGGTATCCGCGGCGTATGAGAAGGGATATGTCATAAACGCGGCAAAGGTTCTGACCGAATTTGTGTATGATACCATTGAAAAGGGACGCCGAAGAGGACTTCGAGAAATGGTAAATGCCGCAGAGGCTGCTCCGGCGTCCAGATCACCGGATGCAACGCTGAGACAGCGTATAGTCAGATACTTTGAATCCACATACATTGATGAGCCGACGGATGTGATAGAAAGTCCTCATCTGGGATTCGAATTGATTTCAGGCATAATCGACGTCGTTTATGATGAACTGTCCGGCAGCATATTAGGCGGTATAAGGTCTGCCAATGAAGCTTCGGGACTTCGAGGCGGTGTATCTCGATACTTGGAATCTACCCCTGACCACCCCGGCTTGCTGATACTGAGAGCGCTTGCTGAGCTCTATTGCAATGATTGCGATACAACATCCATGATGCATGACCTCAGGGCGGCTTGCGACTTTGCGATAAACAGGTATTCCTGCAGCAAGAGTAGCCTGGATAATACTATCATGTATGTCATGCGGAAGATAATTGAGCGCAATGAGACAATAGAATGACTATTATAGCGATTGCCAACGTACGCTGTGCTGATGATCATTATACAAGGGTTAACATAATCCTGTAAGCTTAAGCACAATTATCCATAATATAATTGTAAAAACAGAGCACATGGTGGAATAAGCAACCAATTCTTCGCTGAGTACATCTTCATAGCCGAGAACCTTTGCAGTTGATACGGAGGATATTGCACTGGGGACTGCAAAGACCCCCATTACTGCAAATAAGTTGCCGCCTCTGAAGCCTAAAAATACTGTGGCTATGAATATCCAAAATAGTGGAATAACAACGAGCTTTAATGGCACGTAAGGTATGACAATTTGACGGTTTGCTCCGTTTTTGAAGGCAGCAAGAGATGCACCTAGGAGCATGAAAGCAAGAGGAGTGGATATTTGCCCTATGCTTGTAAGGGCTCTTACCGTGCTGTTGGGAAGAGGAAGCTTTATCAAATTACATATGACACCAAGCAATGTACCCATTGCTATCGGATTGTTTACAGCATTTTTTATCAGACTGCAAAAGGCTCGCTTTTCCCCTTGAAACCATTTCAGTCCGGATATTGCCAGTATGGTTATGAGGGGGTAAATACATGCATATGAAAGGGAAATTTTTGCGGATTCTTGGGTGGAGCAAAGGCTTAGCACTACGGGCAATCCAAACGCAGCAATATTACCTCTGAGCAATCCTTGACAGAGTATCCCACATTTTTCGCGATTTTTTACAAACAGGGGAACAAGGAGGGTAACAGAAAAAAAAGTTATGGTGATAGCAGATGCAAGGAATACTGTTAGAGATACATCGAAAGCTTGACTTAAATCGCAGGTATATGTGCTGATAAACATCATGCTGGGTAAGCAGATGAAATAGACTATTCTATGTATGGATGCAGCCGATTCTGTGTCTGTTAACTTAAGATATTTAACAAGGCACCCAGCGAAAATATATATAATAATAGGGAGAATCGTATCCAGAAGAAGCGGAAATAGATCCATAATAAAATATCCTCGGCGAAATATAAAAATATAATTTAAACAGAGATCTGCCGTCTGAAAGTATAGACGGCAGATCTGTAACTAAAGAGAAGTATTTGGGGAAACGTTCATGCTTGTGTGATTAGTTACGTACGAGATATGCAAGGTTGATAATCTCGTTGGGATAGAGGATGAAGCCGTCAACATTGGAGCGACAGCCATAGGACTGCATCTCATAGTAAAGAGGAACAGCACATGCATCATCTACAAGTTCCTTCTGAAGCTGGTACATTACATCGTAACGAGCATCGGGATCTACGATAGAAGCCTGATCTTCCAGCAGCTTGTCTACCAATTCATTAGTGTAGAAGGAGTAGTTCTGAGAACCACGACCGAAGTTCTGATACAGGTTGTACTCGGGATCACCGGTGGGGCAACCCATGCCAAGCAGGAATAGCTCATGCTCACCGTTTACGCCACGCTCGGTGTATGCACCCCAGTCAAGAACGTTGATTTCAACGTTGATGCCGATCTCAGCCAGCATAGCCTGAATTACTTCCGCTACCTGACGGTCCATTGCATAACGGCCTTCGGGAGTGTCCAGAGTGATGCTAAAACCATTGGGATAGCCAGCCTCGGTCAGCAACTGCTTGGCCTTTTCGACATTGTACTCATAGCAGCCAACTCCCAGAGCGGAATTGTCGATAACGCTAGATACCATACCGGAGTCAGGATAGGTTGCGATGCCGCGGAGCAGGGTATCAATGATAGTCTGCTGGTCGATAGCATAGTTAATGGCCTGGCGTACACGTACATCGGCAAGCTCTTCTACCTTGCCGGAAGTCATACCGATAAAGATGGTGCGGTAGCCTTCTTCAAGGATTACCTTTACATTGTTGTCAGACTCCAGATCGGCGATCTGAACCATGGGAACGTTGGCAATAACGTCAGCGTCGCCGGTTTTAAGCATCATTACACGGGATGTATCTTCGGCAACAATCTTAACCTCAACTTCTTCGGTGGTGGCGGGAGTTCCCCAGTAATTGTCATTGCGAACGAAGGTGAGGCTGCTGCCGTAGTTCCAATCCTTCAGCATAAGGGGACCGGTGCCAACGGGATTGCGGCCAACTTCTGCGCCGTATTCTTCGCAAGCTTTGGGGCTGAGCATGCTGCAAGTGTAGCTGCTAACCTGAGCAAGGAATACGCTGCAGGGAGTATTCAGAACAAACTCTACAGTGTACTCATCGATAACATTGGTGGACTCAATCATACGAACTATAGAGGCCTTGGGAGACTTGGTATCGGGATTGCCGATACGGTCGAAGTTGTACTTAACAGCTTCTGCGTTGAATGGTTCGCCATCGGTAAAGGTTACATCCTGACGGAGCTTGAAGGTCCATACGGTGCCGTTTTCATTGGCTTCCCAGCTCTCGGCCAGCCAGGGGACAATCTCGGATTTCTGATTACGCATTACCAGAGGCTCAGAGATCTGGAGACACATCTGCCCGTCGATGGTGGCATTTGCCATATGAGGATCCAGAGTGGAAGGCTCAGTACCGCAAACATAGGTAAAGGTCTGATCTGCTTCTTCAGCAGGAGCGGAGACTTCACTAGAAGTGGAAGTGTCGGTCTCGGCTGCTTCGGGGGCCTGCTGTGCAGAACAACCTACTGCAAACAACATGGCGAGAACGGAGAGGATAGCGATAAACTTCTTGATGTTCTTCATTTTTTCCCTTTCTGTAATAATTTATTATCAGCATTGCGTGGCTTGTACATGAGCTATTTGTCTATCATATGACAAGCTACGAAATGGTCTGATCCGATTTCCTTGAGAGGAGGTTCTTGCTGGTGGCAAATATCTTTTGCCATCCAGCAGCGTCCTGCAAACCGGCATCCAGGTTTGGGGTTAACGGGGCTGGGTACATCGCCCTTGAGGAGAATCTTCTCCTTTTTCTGGTAGTTGTATTTGGCAATGGGAACTGCCGAAAGCAATGCCCTGGTATATGGATGGGTGGGATTACGAAATAGCTCGTGAGAGGGGCAGGTTTCCACCAGCTTGCCAAGGTACATTACAGCTACTCTGTTGCTGATATGACGAACCACGCTCAAATCGTGAGAGATGAAGAGGTAAGTAAGTCCCATATTCTCCTGAAGGTCTTGAAGTAGATTCAGAATTTGTGCCTGAATAGATACATCGAGAGAGGACACGGGTTCGTCGCATACTATAAACTGTGAGTTCATAGCAAGGGCGCGTATAATGCCTACTCTCTGGCGACGGCCACCATCAAGCTCATGTGGGTAGGCATTGTACAGTTTAGGACTTACACCACCTTTATGCATAAGCTCGATAACAACTTCATTGAGTTCAGAGCGTTTGCACATTTTGTTTACGATAAGGGGCTCGGCTATTATCTGGCTGATAGTTTTGCGAGGATCAAGGCAGGAATAGGGATCTTGGAAAATTATCTGCATCTCCTTGCGAAGTTCACGCATTTGAGTAGGGTTGTATTTAAGTATGTCTTCACCGTTATACAAAACTTCGCCGCCAGTGTGAGGAATAAGGCGAAGTATGGTACGTCCGATGGTGGATTTTCCGCAGCCGCTTTCGCCTACCAGTCCCAGAGTCTCTCCCTTATTGATTGAGAAGCTTACTCCGTCAACTGCATGCAACGTTCCCTGAGGCACCGTATAATACTTAAGCAGATTCTTAACTTCCAACAGCTTTTCACTCATGCTGGTTAGCCTCCTTGTAAAGATGACACTTCACTGTGTGTTCTGAATCGATCTGAACTTCAGTGGGTTCAACTTGATGACAGATATCCATGGCCTTTGTGCAGCGATCGCAGAACTTACAGCCCTTAGGTAGATTCATGGGATCTGGCATAGCTCCGGGAATTATGCTTAGCCGCTTGTCATCTTCGGATTCTATATCGGGAAGACAGTTGAAAAGACCTTGGGTGTAAGGATGCATAGGATTAGTGAAAATGGAGCGAATATCGCCTTTTTCGATTATGTTTCCGGCATAAATTACCATTACATAGTCGGCTATTTCAGCAACTACACCTAACGCATGAGTGATAAAAATAATGGAAGTATCGTATTTTTCCTTTAAGCCTTTCATCAGCTCAAGTATTTGCGCTTGTATGGTAACGTCAAGGGCAGTAGTGGGCTCGTCTGCGATGAGCAGCTGAGGATTACAGGCCAAGCCCATAGCTATGCAAACGCGCTGCTTCATGCCACCACTGAACTCATGTGGATAGTTATTGGCACGCTCTCGGCGTATGCCTACAACTTCCAGCATGTCGCCTGCACGCTTCATAGCTTCTTCTTTGCTTACTTTCTGGTGCTCGCTTATTACATTGGCTATCTGATGCCCTACAGTGTATACCGGATTAAGGGCGGTCATGGGATTCTGGAATATCATAGAAATCTTGTTTCCACGGTATTCCTGAAGATCTGTTTGCTTTTTTTTGAGCAGGTCCTCTCCTTCAAATATTATCTCGCCGGAGGTGACTATACCCGGAGGAGAAGGTATCAATCCCATTATGCTTAAGGCAACGGTGGTTTTGCCGGCGCCGGTTTCGCCAACGAGGCTTACGGTCTTGCCTTTAGGTATGGAAAATGATAGATTATTTAATGCTTTAACGACTCCGTCAAATGTTCTATATTCAACACATAAATTCTTGACTTCAAGCAGCGTTTCTGACATGGTATTTCTCCTTTCTGGTAAAATTTGCTTTTAGGTCAGATTCAGGTATTCGTAAATAAGGCTGGCCATATATTTGATACCGGTCAAATACTGATGGATGCTGATATTTTCATCTGGAGCATGTGTATTAGCGGTGGAGAATGGAGCGCCCAAGCCGATATTTATAATATCGCCGCCAATATAGTTATGGAAAATACCAAACGGGCCAGTGCCGTCAAGGTAGGGCCATACTACGGGATCTTCGCCGTATACTATGCGTGCCATTTCGCAGGCGGTTTTTACGAATTCGTCTTCAGGAGATACCTTATATGGCATTACTCCGTGTCCAAGTTCTACTTCAAATTCACCATATGGCGATTCTTTTATGAACTTCAATACCTTCTCGGCAGCGGTTTCGGGAGTGAGTCCTTCAATGAGGCGCCAATCCATCTTTGCCATTGCTTCGCAGGGAATAATGGTTTTTGCACGCTCTCCTGTCCAGCCGCTCTTAAAGCCGGAGATATTGCATGTGGGGTGATAGAGCAGAGTTTCGACCATATTATCGCTGTCCGCAGGAGCGCCATTGATCCTGTCTATCTGGTACTCTTCCTTGTATTCCTTGGCATCCATAGGAATGGTTTTGATAAGTGCCAGTTCGGAGTCCTTGGGAGGAACGATACCGTCGGTATAGGAGGGAACGATAACCCGGTTGTTTTCATCAACCATGGAATTGAGTAACCGGATAAGATCCCATGCGGCGTTTGGAATGAGGGGAGCCTGACCTGAATGAACATCGCGCTTTGCGCGGCGGCAGCGTATTTCCATACGCATAAGTCCCTTACAGCCCAGATACATCTGGGGACGACCGCTTTCATGTACGCCGCGATCGCATGAGGCCGCGGCATCTGCCTGAAGAATATCTGCAAACTGTGAAAGGTAAGCCTCGAGATTAGGGCTGCCAACTTCTTCCTCGCCTTCAATGAACAGCTTTACGCCTTTGGGGATGGAACCGAGAACAGCTTTAAGTGTTTCAAGGGCTTTAATATTAGCATAAAGGTTACCCTTATCATCTGTAGCACCTCTGGCGTAAACATGGCCATCGCGAATATCGGCAGAGAATGGATCGCTTGTCCATTTATCAACGGGATCAGGATCCTGCACATCATAATGGTTGTAAATGAACAGGCGTTTTTTCCCCTCATCCTGCGTATCGGACATCGCCAGCACAGCAGGGAATGCTCCATCGATCTTGAGTACCTGTGCATTAAGACCAAGCTCGGTAAGTTCTGACATAAGCATGTCTACACATTCCTCCATACCGTAGTTCACGGTGGAGACGCTGGGTTGACGCAGGAAACGTTGAAGTTCAGAAATTAGTCTGTCAGCATTTTGATCTACATAATCGGATATTTGCTTGCGAATAAGTTCGTTACTCATATGCAACTCCTGTATACATTAATCTGCCTTGAGTTTGGGGTCCAGAACATCACGCAGGCCGTCGCCAAGCAGATTGAGGCCCATTACCAACAGCATTATAGCTAGCCCGGTATAAGTAGTAACATGAGGAGCTATCATAAGATACTGTCTGCCGCTGCTGAGCATTGCGCCCCACTCAGGTGTGGGAGGTTGAGCACCTATGCCAAGGAAACCCATGCCAGCGGTGGTGAGTATAGCGTTACCGAAGCTTAGGGTGGACATGATAATCATAGGAGCAACGATATTGAGTAGTATATGGGAAAAGATTATTCTGAAATCCTTTGAACCTACTGCCTTGGAGGCTTCTATGTACTCATTGTTGCGGATAGCAAGGGTTTCGCTTCGGGCTGTTCGCGCAAAGTTAGGCACTGTGTATATGCCTACTGATAGTATTGCGTTATCCAGACTGGGTCCTAATATGCTTACGAAAACAATGGAGAGAAGTATACCAGGAAATGCCAGCAAAATGTCCATTGCGCGCATTATGAGCATATCTACCTTGCCGCCAAAGTAACCAGAAATAATACCAAGAGGTACACCTATAGCAAAAGCTATTCCAACGGCCATAAAGCCAACTTTCATGGAGATTCTGGCACCGTAAATTATTCTGCTGAACAGGTCGCGGCCTACTTCATCGGTGCCCAGAATGTGATCCGCAGAAGGGGTTTCAAGCATGTGTATCAGATCTTGTTTCGTTGGATCATAGGGTGCCAGTCGATCGGCAAATATTGCAACAAGAACATAGAAAATTACTATAACAAGGCCAAGAACGGCAACCTTGCGTTTTTTGAAGCTGTGCCACATACGAGACAGCTGATTGCCTTTGACCTTTTCATACTGGAAGTCATCTTCTTTGATAATGTTGTTTGTATTATTTTCAACCATGCTGTACACCTCCTTACACCAACTTGATTCTGGGATTGATGAGAACATATAATATGTCGATAAAAAGATTTACCAACACAAAAGAACAGGCAATTACCAATACTGCCATCTGAACTACAGGGAAGTCCCTGGCCTTTATTGCTGTTATAATCAGCTCGCCTAGACCGGGCCAACCATAAACTTTTTCAGTTATTACGGAACCACCAAGCAGTGAACCAAACTGTATGCCGGCAACGGTAACAATGGAGTTCATGGAGTTCTTGAGAGCGTGACCAAATATAACCCTTCGTTCGCTGAAACCCTGGGCTCTTGCGGTCATTATGTATTCCTGACTGAGCACTTCCAACATGCTGGAGCGGGTCATGCGGGCGATGGTTGCAAGACTTCTTGCGCAAAGAGTAAGGGCGGGAAGAATCATGCCGGTAAAGCTTACTTCAGCGGAAATGGGCAACCACTGAAGATTTACGCAAACTATCAGCATCAGCATCATTCCTAAGTAGAACGGCGGCGTGGACAATCCTACTAGTGCTAGCACCATGCAGGTATTATCCAAAAGTGAGTTTCGCTTTGTGGCGCTTATAAGACCTATACCGACACCGAAAACCACAGCAATAACCGTTGCAACCGATGCAAGTAAAAGGGTGTTCGGGAAACGTATCGCCATATCCTCGCTTACGGGGCGGCCGGTTTTAAATGATGTGCCGAAATCTCCTTTAAAGATATTGCGCATATAATTGAAATACTGGGTAACCAGAGGTTGATCAAATCCGTATGCAACTCTTATGCGCTCGATATCTTCCTCGGTTGCTGAGTCGCCGGCGATAACTCTTGCAGGATCGCCGGGCATCATGTGAACCATCATGAATACCAGAAACGATACGATGAGCAAAACTGGGATCATATTGATGATTCGCTTTACTATAAACTTTGCCATTTCCTCCTCCTTTTTAGATGCGACAGTAAACATGAATACATGTATGATAACCGCTGCATGTTAAACTAGATTCAATAACTGTATGATGTCAGACATATATCAATAATGATAGTATACAAGCAACGCTGGTTATGTGCAAGCATATTTTTTTAAATTTTTGCTTTAAAATGTGCGAATGACAAAATGTGATTTTAGATGTGTAAAAGATAAAAACATAATGACCAACTTGCATAAGTTGCTTGGACATAATATAGTATCGTTATAAAAAACGAATTTTGCATAATACAAACATTAGCAATGAAATATAAGGCGGTAGTTCATATGGAAGAAAAAGAAATCTTTATTAGCAAGAAAATAGCATCAAAATCCACTGCGACAATAGTGGCAGGAGCAGCGGTTGTAGGCATCATTTGGGGAAATCCCGGTTTCGATCCGGAATTTTTCTCGATAGCCCTTTTAGTTTTAGGATTTGCAGCGGATATAATGATAAGAAGCAAAATGATAGCCACTTTTTGCTCAAAATTTCCCGAATGGGAAAAGGAATGCGTGGATCTGAAGGGGGGAAGAAATCTGAAGTTTCATCTTTCTGCTCCTCAGGAAACAAAACTATGGGCGTACATACAACGTGATGAACAGGCGGAGCAGATGGAGAGAGAATATGTTTTTTTTAGTAAGATAAGCCTTGCATGGAGAACGATTCCTACCGTAATTATTATTTTAATAATATTGTTTAGTTAAATTATTACAAAGGTTGGGAGACCCCGGCCTTTTTTTGAAATGAAATAATGAAAATCTAGAACTCAATCTTAAAATGAAAGATTATATATACGTACAAGAAATTGTGGTGGTATAATCGTTGACAAGTAAGACAATCGAACGTATAATGTTAATATGATATGTCAGACATATAGACATGGCGGCGGCCTAAACGCAACCATAATGCACCGGAAATGCTCTGAAGGTATTTTAAATTTTGTATTTGTAAAGGAGCACATCTAAACTGATGGACTACACAAAAATAACAACGGATAATTGCGGACGTGTATCACGCGTGGGCATTATAGGCGCAAGCCGAGGGTACGGCTACACTCTGTTGGCGCAATTAACACGTGTGGAACTGCTTAAATTAAGATTGGTGTGTTCGCGACATCCGGAAGAATGCGTATCAGTACTTACGGAGCTTGGATATCCTGTTGAGAAGTTGCTGATATGTGATGACAGCCAGGCTGTAAAGGCTGCCGGCGAAGATTGTATATTGGTAGTGCATGATTATAGACTTGCTCTTGAGTCCGGCATAGATTCGGTTGTGGAATGTACCGGCAATACCGCGGTGAGTGCGGATATTGCTGAGAGGGCGTTAAAGCTTGGTATAAACGTATACATGGTATCTAAGGAGACTGATAGTGTATGCGGCCCATACCTGAATGATTTGGCGGAAAAATGTGGCGCTGTATATGCACTGGCAAACGGTGATCAGCCTCGTAACCTAGTAGACCTGTATTCATGGGGAAAATTGCTTGGGCTGGAAATAATAGTAGCCGGTAAATCCAGCGAGTACGATTTTGTATGGGATCCTGAGACGGGCGATTTTGAATGCTTCGGAAGTGAAAAACGTTATATTCCGGAACTGCAATCCGCATGGAAGTTTGAAGGATGCCGCACGCTGGAAGCGAGAGAGGCTTTGCTAAAGGATTATACAGGAGCGATTACCGCAGACCTGTGTGAGATGAATCTCGTATCCAATGTTACTGGTTTGGTTCCTGCCCATAATAAAATGCATTATCCCATAGCAAAAGTATCCGAATTAGCAGATATATTTATTCCGGTTGAAGATGGGGGCATACTGACAGAAACGGGAGTTGTGGATGTATTTTTCAACCTGCGTAGACCGGATGAAGCCAGCTTTGCCGGAGGTGAATTCATAATCGTAAAGTGTGAGAATGCAGCGGTATGGGAACTACTTAAAGGCAAAGGACACATAGTGAGCCAAAATGGGAAATATGCATGTCTATATTATCCCTATCACTTTATGGGGGTGGAAACGCCCGCATCTATAGTGCTTGGAGACTTCATGAAGATAGGAACTCATCCCGAATGCAGGCCAATATCCGTGATGGCGGGAGTTGCAAATCGTGAGTTGCAAAAGGGCAGTGTACTTTCTGTATATGGTCATCACCATGAAATAGACGGGTTGGATCCGGAGCTTATTAAACGTACTGCGGACACTGATAATATAGTACCGTTTTATTTGCTAAATAACGTAATGCTACACAAGGATGTTAAGCTTGGTGAATACATCATGGAAGATGCAGTGGACATGACAAATAACTATACCTATGAAATATACAAACGAGGGCTTAAACTTTAAGGAGGATATATAATGAGCGGATATTTCAAAAAGGTCGCAGCACAGACAGAAACCAGATTTTGGATCAATAACGTAACCCGTAAAGAAGCCGACATGGCATTGGAAGAGGGAGCAATGGGGTGCACCCAGAATCCCTCATATACCTATAAGATGCTTGTAAACCCCGAGGAAGGGGAATACGCAAAGGCGATGCTGGAAGCCATAGTTGCGGAGGAAGCGGATGATACCGAGGCACTGGTAAAGCTGCAGCGCGCACTGGTTGGTGAAGTTGCAAAGAAATTCATGCCTCTTTATGAGGCCAGCAACGGGCAACTGGGCTATGTAAGCATCCAGGGAGATCCTTTCAACGAGACATATGAAAATATAATGGATAAGGCTCGCTTCAATCGTGAAGCAGGCCCGAATATTATGATAAAAATTCCTGCTACTGATAATGGTATTAAGGCAATCGAGACCTGTGCCGAAGAGGGCATACCGCTGAATTGCACCGAGGTAATGAGTGTACAGCAAGCCATAGATGTTATGGATGCGTATGAAAGAGGCGTAGCGCGAGGCGGTAAGGCTCCCGTGGTTTACATTTCGCATATTGCTGGCATTTTTGATGAATATATCAAGGGTAAGGCTGCTGCGGATAATGTGGATATTGCTTCTGATGTCTTATGGCAGGCGGGCAAGGCTGTGGCCCAGAAGGTAAGGCATTTGATGGATATACGCTGTACCCCAATAAAGTTGATCAACGGTGGAGCACGTGGTTTGCAGCATTTCACCGAATGGGTGGGATGCGATGTATCCAACACCATTAACTGGAAAGGTACTGCCGATAAGCTTTTGGAGGCGGATCCTGTGGTTATAGATCGCTTCAGTGCACCGGTATCTCTGAGTGTTGTAGATGAACTGGTAACCAAGCTGCCTGATTTTGAAAAGGCATATTTTTCTGGCAGGATTACCGCTGAAGAGTATGAAGAATATGGCCCTGTGGAACTGTTCTGCTCTAGCTTTAGGAGAGATTGGAAGACTGCATTAGAGATTGTGGCATCTATGCGCAAGTAAATTGATAATTACTTCAGAGACAAAGATTGTCTTTGTCTCTGAAGTGTGTTTTGGATGAAAAAAGCGACGGTTTCTTTTATACGGAATTTTTAGGAAAAGAATGACATTTATGTGTGTTAGGTTAAAAAGGTTGCAAATATAAATGACAGTTTTTACGCTTGTGAAAATATGTTATACTAAACAAAAGATGTCAGAAAAGGAAAAGGCATAGTATGGAAGAACACGAGGCTTTGGTAGAAAAACTCAGATTCGATCTTAAGGGAAATGCAGCGGATATATTGGCTGAAAAGCTTAAAGATATGATTATTTCGGGCGAAGTGGAGCCGGGGTATCTTTTTCCTAGCGAAAATATATTTTGTGAGCAGCTGTGCGTGAGCCGCAGCACTTTGCGCGAAGCGTATAAGGCGTTAGAGTCCACCGGTTTTATTAGCCGTAATAAGGGCCATGGGACTGTAGTAAATGACTACTCGGCTATTTTTCAGTCTGCGCCTTTCAGCACTAGCGTAAAAATGTCGGATATAGATGATATTATGGACTTCCGAGAAATGGTGGAATCTGAACTGGCAAAGCTTGCTGCAGAGCGTGCCACAGGCGAAAATATAGCTAGCATGGAGGCTGCACTGGAGAGAATGGTAAATAATGCTTCCAGCATCTCCAAGCTGACCTATTACGATACCCGCTTTCATATGGAGATTGCCAATGCATCTGGTAATACGCTGATGATAAGCACTATGAAAAATGTTGAGGCAGCATTTAGTAAGGGAATGTACAGTGCGTTTCATATTGACACGGATGAGAATATACAGCAGGCCATTAAATATCATACTATGATATTGGATGCAATAAAGGCAAAAGATTCTGCTATGGCTCAGGATCTGATGAGGCAGCATATACGCAGTGTCGTGCATAGACTCGGGGTGCATCGCACGGCCAAATCAACATCCGCGTTTACGCATTATTAGAGAGACGTTATGAAATTAGCAGTATCGATAGCGACCCCTGAAGTTAAAGATGAGCCTAGGCTTGCGTTGTTTGAGGGTAGCTTCGAGGAAAGACTCGCCAAGGCAAAGGCGTATGGATACGATGGTATAGAACTAGTGACCAAAGCCCCGGCTGCATTGGATATGATACACCTGGAGTGCCTTCTCAAACGATATAGACTTCAGGCTGCGGCGGTTGCATCGGGATGTATTGCGGCTACACGTGGTCTTACATTATTGTCCACCGAGGAAGAAAAAAGGAAGGCTGCGTTCGCATTACTGCTGGAACTGATAGATATGGCGACCCGTCTCAAAGCGGACGTAGTAACTATTGGAAGTTTTAAGGGCAAGGCGAAATTGGTAGGTGGAGCAACCTTGGCCGAGGAAATGTTGGCTGATATCATGAAACGTGCGGACCACATCGCCTATAATGATGGTGTTGCAATAGCTATTGAGCCCTTGAATCCCTTGGAATCGGATATGCTATGTACCACAGAAGAGGTGGCAGCATATATTGACCACATGGGAACTCGCAGTGTAAAACTGTTGATGGATAGTTACCATATATTTATGAATAGCGAAAGTGCAGAATGTGTAATTCCATCTTATATTGATAAAATTGCCCATGTGCATCTCGCAGATAGTGGCAGGTTGCCGGTAGGGCTGGGAAAGGCAGATTTTAAGGCTTTGGAAAAGGCGCTTTTCAGCGTTGGGTATACTGGCTGGCAGAGTGCGGAGCTGGCCAGAGACGATGAGCCGGATAAAAATGCCGAGATCACAATAAATAATATCAAAAAAATTTATACTGAAATAAACGAATAAATCAAATTTAGCACATTGCGGAGATGATACCTCGATGTGCTTTTTGATTAAACCAATCATGAAGCATTTTGGTGGGAAAATACTGGAGGACAAGAATATGTATTGGTGCCGTCAAGATTTATGCGCAAAATTGTTTGCAGGCTCCGGCTGAATGAAGTCAGCCGGCAATGAAGGCGTCATCCAGAGCTGCCTCCAAGTGCTTCATGTTCATGTATTTCTTGCAGCCCCACTGCGTCCCTGCCACGTGGCGTAGCCTCGCGCAGACCAGCATCAGGGCGGAATTTCCGTCAGGGAACGTCCCTACCACCCGCGTCCGTCGGCGGATCTCACGGTTCAGCCGCTCGATCACGTTGTTGGTGCGGATGCGGGTCCAGTGTTCGCTGGGAAAATCGCAGTAGGTCAGCGTCTCCTCGATACCGTCCTCGACCTTCTTGGCGGCCTCCTTCAGCTTCATGGCGCGCAGCTCGGCGA
>OLOL01001856.1_pt1 | contig 16663 bp, 13 predicted proteins | sample 1673081 | NCBI WGS metagenome assembly OLOL01 (sample SAMEA3136753, study PRJEB25190) | human gut metagenome
TTCTGGTACTGATATGCAGCTTCACCAAGTTTGGCAAGCCACTCTTCGTTATCAGCAAAAGCTTCTTCCAGCTTTTCTGTGATTTTACGGATATTTTCTTCTCTTGTCTGCTTGTCATCTGTGAATACTGCAACTTCCATCTCTTCCGGTGTTACGATCTTCTGAATCGCTTCAAAGAGTTCTTCCGGTACTGCAAAGCTTACATAATCATGTTTTGGTTTTCCACATTCTGCAACGATCTGGTCGATGAATGCGATGACTTTCTGATTCACTTCATGCGCCGCGAAGATGGCTTCGAGCATCTTAGCTTCCGGTACTTCATTTGCTCCGGCTTCAATCATGATTACCTTTTCTCTTGTAGATGCAACAGTCAGTGCAAGGTCGGACTTTTCTTTCTGCTCTGCGGTTGGATTGAATACCAGTTCTCCGTCAACAAGTCCTACCTGGGTAGAAGCTGTCGGACCATCGAACGGGATATCAGAAATAGCAGTTGCAATCGCTGATCCAAGCATAGCAGTAAGCTCCGGTGAGCAGTCCTGTTCAACAGAGAGAACCAGGTTCTCCAAAGTTACATCATTTCTGTAATCCTTCGGGAAAAGCGGTCTCATCGGACGGTCGATCACACGGCAGGTAAGAACAGCATTTTCTGATGCCTTTCCTTCTCTCTTGTTAAATCCTCCCGGGATCTTTCCTACTGCATAAAGCTTCTCATTGTATTCAACGCTGAGCGGGAAGAAGTCAATTCCTTCTCTTGGTTTGTCGGATGCAGTTGCTGTTGAAAGCACAACTGTATCACCATAATGCATAAGTACTGCGCCGTTCGCCTGTTTGGCAACTCTTCCAACATCTACGCGGAGTGTACGGCCTGCAAGTTCCATTTCAAACTTTTTGTACATAAATGTTCTCCTTTTTTATCTGTTTATCTGACGGGTAAAATCTCCGAAACTACTGAAAAATACACTTCTCAAAATATACTTTTCAGTGGTCTCGGACGCAATCTCTACCCACAATCTTTTGTATTATATCATATCCTTACATCTCTTGCAAGATTCTATATAACTAACTTTAAAATGTGGCAAAACACGGTTATTGGTCACTCCCATGTCAATCACTATGCTGATTGGCATGGATGATGCATGTTGTACCGGTTCGGCTCATTGTTTGCGTAAACAAACAGGGAGCGAAGACATCCAGCTGATGCCTTTCGCTCCCTGTAAAATACGTCTTACTTTCTTAAACCTAATCTTTCGATCAGTGAACGATATCTTTCAATGTCATTCTTCTTAAGGTATGCAAGAAGTCCTCTTCTCTGTCCAACCATCTTAAGAAGTCCTCTTCTTGAGTGGTGATCCTTCGGATTAGCTTTGAAGTGATCTGTAAGATCATTGATTCTTGCTGTAAGAAGAGCTACCTGTACTTCCGGAGATCCTGTATCTCCTTCTGTTCTTCCGTATTCTTTGATAATCTGTTCTTTCATTTCTTTTGTGATCATTTGTCACTACCTCCTAAATATACTGTTAATTGCCTGATATTAAGCAGTGGTTGGAGATTCCATCTGCCGAACATCGGTTTTTCATACTTGCCTAGTGTACCATATGCCCCGAATCCTGTCAAGAAGGATTTTATCTTTCCCGCATCTGGCAGGTTTTCATATTCCTGTTCACAGGCTGCCTGTAAATAACCGCATTTCCAGAGCTTTTTCACCGGCTCTGTTATTTCTTATGATGATAACGGAAAAATTCTTTTGCGTAAGCAATATCCTGATCGATCTGAGCCTTCATCATTTCTATCGATTCAAACTTCTGCTCCGGTCTCTTAAAATGATAAAGCTGGATCTCTACCTCTTTTCCGTAGGCATCACCACTGTAATCCAGCAGATTGCTCTCGATCAGCATCCGGTTCTCATCGGATACCGTTGGCTTAAACCCGACATTACCGATTCCGTTGTACCAGATTCCATCAATCCTCACACTATCCAGATAAACTCCGTTCGGTGGAAGAAGTTTATCCCTTGACGGATGTACATTAAGTGTCGGAAATCCCAGTTTTCTGCCCAGCTGCCTGCCATGCTCTACTTTTCCCCGTACAGTATATGCATACCCCAGCATATCATTCACAGCTTCCATATTTCCCTTCCGAAGCTCTTCCCTGACATAGCTGCTGCTGATCTCCCGTTTTCCGTACATCTCTTTTTCAATCACAAAAAGTTCATATCCATACACATCGGCATATTCTGCAAGCATTTTTGCATCACCACGCTTGTCATGCCCAAAGTGGAAATCCGTTCCGATCACAATATACCGGGCATGAATTTTCTCAATCAGGATCTTCCGGATGAAATCCTCTGCCGACATACTTGTAACATCTTCGGAAAACGGGCATTCCAGCAGTACATCTACTTTCTTGTCCAGAAGACATCTGCGCTCCTCATTGGACATGATCCCTTCTCTTGATTTTCCAAGCTTTTCATAAAGCGGATTCATATCAAATGCAAACACAACAGAACGAACGCCTTTTTTCGCCTTCAGCTGACATACTTTTTTGATCAGCTTCTGATGTCCTCTGTGAACTCCATCAAATTTGCCGAGTGTGATTGCTGCCTCTCTGGAATCCTGATAGGCTTCCAGCCCTCTGATATAGTCCATGTTCTTTCCTCTTTAATTACTTTTTTTCATTTCCATCAAAAAACATTTTTACAATCTTGAAGAGATCGTCTTTCCTGCAGTAACAGTAAATCGCAATAAACTGATGCGATTCATCGTACACGCGGACTCTCTCATCGTTCTCATACTCCTTTAATGCTGTTTCCTGTGAAATATCTCTTTTTCTGAAACTATTCCCGTTCCGTACTGCCGCGGCCGTTTTTGGTGGCAGTACGACCTGTGCATACGTTGGAAACATTTCATCTATCGCGATGATCTTCTCCTCCAGAATCCCTTCTTTCTGAAGCTGTGCAATTTCACCGAGCCGGATACTGTCTTCAAGTCCAAACCGCTCTACACGTGTTCTCAAAAGCTCTTTCATGCATCCGCCACAACCAAGCTTCTGACCGATATCATGACACAGTGTACGGATATACGTTCCCTTTGAACAGGTCACTTCCAGTTTTACCTCCGGAAGATTGATCTCCAGGATCCGGATCTCATGAATCGTGATTCTTCGTGCTTTCCGCTCTACTTCTTTGCCCTCTCTGGCAAGCTCATAAAGCTTTTTCCCGTTAACTTTGAGTGCCGAATACATCGGCGGAATCTGATCGTATTCTCCCTCAAAGCTGCGGATCACATTTTCCACTTTTTCATTGGTCAGATCTTCTGTGCTATGTTTTTCCAGAACCTGACCGGAAGTATCCTGTGTATCCGTCACCTGACCGAGAAGAAGAACCGCCTGATAGGTTTTATCTTTATCTGTCAGCAGGTCACAAAGCTTTGTTGCTTTCCCAAAGCAGACCGGAAGTACTCCTTCGGCATCCGGATCAAGGGTTCCGGTATGCCCGATCTTTTTCTGCTTTACGATTCCACGCAGCTTTGCGACCACATCATGGGACGTATAGCCTTTTTCTTTATATACATTCAGTACGCCATGTATCATTCCGCTTCGCTCCCACTGTTAAACTGAAGTTCCAGTCTTCTTGCCAGATTGTTGATGATATCATGTGGTGTGGCAGTCATGGTGAATCCGGCTGCCCTTGCGTGTCCGCCGCCGCCAAAATAGCTTGCAACTACACTTACATCTATCTTTTCACTGGATCGCAGACTTACCTTAAAAGTTCCATGTTCAAGCTCATACATAAAAATTGCAACATCGATACCTTTTGTGAGTTTCAGCTGGCTTACGATTCCATCCAGATGTTTCGCTTTTACCTGGTAGAAATCCATCTCTTCTTTTGTAACGTAAGATACAATACATCTTCCGTCCATAAAAAGAAAGCTTTCCAACAATGCACGCCCCAGAATCTGGTTCTGTGCATAGGTCTTTTCATCAAAAGTCTCTGTAATTATTTTTGTAAAATCGATCCCTTTTTCCATCAGTGCTGCTGCTGCGCGCATGGTCGACGGATGGGTACAGGAATAACGGAACACACCGGTATCATGCACCATTCCTGTGTAAAGGCACTCGGCAGTCTCCACAGACATCTTCCCATAATCCAGCAGATCGTAGATCAGCTCACTTGTCGAGCTTGCATCTGGCATGATATAGTTCTGGTCTGCAAAACTCTGGTTGCTCACATGATGATCTACACAGAATCTTACTGCCGCTTTTTTGAAAAGGACTGCCGAAAATCCAAGTCTTCCCATATCCCCGCAATCCAGTGCGATAAACAGATCATAGGTTTTTTCTTCCGTCACTTCATGCCGGATCTTATCTGTATTTTTCATGAACTTCAGTGTATTCGGAAGCTCTTCCAGATAAACATCGATCTCTTTTTCAGGAAAATTCTCTCTGACATAGTTATACAATCCCATGCAGGAACCTGCACAGTCCCCATCCGGGCGGACATGTCCGCCAAGTGCGATCGTCCCGGCTTTAGAAATTGCATCTAATAACATACTAATCATCCTCTTCCCGTAAATCTCTTGTTACATCATCAATTTTCTTTGACATCCGGACACCATATTCAATGGACTGATCCAGTACGAACTTGATCTCCGGTGTGTTACGCATATTCAGTGTATGAGCAAGTTCGCGGCGGATATAGCCTTCTGCGCTCTGTAATCCCTTCAGGGTATCAGCCTGGGCTTTTTCATCGCCCAGGACACTGATATATGCTTTGCAGGTTTTAAGATCCGGAGCAACCTCTACCGCTACAACCGAAGTCATCGGTGCAACACGCGGATCCTTGATTCCTCCACGCAGAATAGTACTCAGTTCACGCTGTACCTCTGCGTTTACTCTTGTATTCTTAATGCTGTTTTTTCTCATTTTCTACCCTTCTTTATCTAGGAACTTCCACCATCTTGAATGCTTCTACCTGGTCTCCTTCTTTGACATCGTTGAAACGTTCAAATACGAAACCACATTCATATCCGGCTTTAACTTCCTTCACATCATCTTTGAAACGCTTTAATGAAGCAAGCTTTCCATCATAGATCACAACGCCGTCACGAACGATTCTTGCCTGGCAGTCACGTTCAAATGTACCGTCAAGGACATAAGATCCTGCAATTGTTCCGACTCCGGAAGCCTTGAATGTCTGACGTACTTCGGCATGGCCAAGTACCTTTTCTTCAAATACAGGCTCAAGCATACCCTTCATGGCTGATTCAACGTCTTCGATCGCATTGTAGATGACACGGTACAGTCTCACATCAACGCCTTCACGTTCTGCCGTTTCCTTTGCAGTTGCGTCCGGACGTACATTGAATCCGATAATGATCGCATTGGATGCTGCTGCAAGCGTAACGTCAGATTCATTGATCGCACCAACACCACCATGGATGATCTTGACAACGACTTCTTCATTGGAAAGTTTGACAAGACTCTGCTTGATCGCTTCTACAGATCCCTGTACGTCTGCTTTTACAACGATTCCAAGTTCTTTTAAGTTGCCTTCCTGGATCTGGTTGAACAGATCATCCAGAGACATCTTGGACTTGGTTTCTTCCAGTTTCTTGATCTTGTTCTGACTGATGAATGTCTCTGCAAAGCTTCTTGCATCTTTATCATTCTTGCAGCCAACAAATACTTCACCTGCATTCGGCACATCATTAAGACCGAGGATCTCAACCGGCATAGAAGGACCTGCTTCTTTTACACGGCGTCCCTGGTCATCCATCATGGCACGTACTTTACCATATGCAGAACCTGCTGCGATCGGATCTCCGACACGGAGTGTACCCTTCTGTACAAGAACGGTTGCAACCGGTCCTTTTCCTTTGTCAAGCTCAGCCTCAATTACAAGACCTCTTGCGCGGCGGTTCGGATTTGCTTTCAGTTCCATCACTTCTGCGGTAAGAAGAACCATTTCCAGAAGCTCTTTGATTCCTTCTCCTGTATGAGCAGATACCGGTACACAGATGGTGCTTCCGCCCCAGTCTTCCGGAATCAGTTCATATTCGGTCAGTTCCTGTTTTACACGATCGATATTGGCACTTGGCTTGTCGATCTTATTGATCGCAACTACGATCTCGATCCCTGCTGCCTTTGCATGGTTGATCGCTTCTACAGTCTGCGGCATGACACCGTCATCTGCTGCAACAACCAGGATTGCAATATCGGTAGAATTTGCACCACGCATACGCATTGCGGTAAATGCTTCATGTCCCGGTGTATCGAGGAAGGTGATTTTCTCACCGTTGATTTCCACAACTGAAGCACCGATATGCTGTGTGATTCCACCTGCTTCTCCTGCGATGACATGGGTATCACGAATCTTGTCAAGAAGAGAGGTTTTACCGTGGTCAACGTGTCCCATAACGCAGACTACCGGCGGACGTTTCTTCATTTTCTTTTCGTCTTCTTCGTCTTCTTTCAGAAGTTCTTCGATCACATCGACTACTTCTTCTTTTTCACAGAGCACATCGAATTCCAGAGCGATTTCTTCAGCTGTCTCGTAATCAATTTCCTGGTTGACTGTTACAATCTTGCCCTGCATGAAGAGTTTCTTAACGATTACGGATGGCTGGATCTTCATTGCATCTGCAAGTTCCTGGATTGTAAGTACTTCCGGAATTGTGATCTGCTTGATCTGCTCCTCCACAACCTCTTTCTTTGGCTGTGGTTTTACCATTTTCGGCTGAGCGTTATTGTTTTTGCCCTTTTTGCCTTTCTGCAGTCTGTCTTCGTTCTCTTCATTTCTGTTATATTCTTTCTTCTTGTGCGCATCTTTTGGTTTGTTGCGGCTTGGTTTCTGTTCTGCGATTGCAGGTGCCGGAATAGACGGGCTGGATTTTCTTCTGTCGTCACGGCGTCCGCCATCACGCATCTCTCTTCCGTCTCTGTTATCACGGTTATCTCGATTATCTCTTCTGTCTCCGCGGTTCTGGAATCCGCCATCTCTTCTTCCATCACCCGGGCGTCCCTGTCTCTGATCCTGACCGTTTCTTGGTCCGTTTGGATTTCTGCGCTGTCTGTTATCACGGTTTTCTCCCTGCGGACGATCCTGTCTGTTTCCGTTCTGCGGACGTCCCTGGCCATTTCCCTGAGGGCGTCCCTGGCTGTTACCATTCTGTGGGCGTTCCTGTCTGTTTCCATTGCCCTGTGGGCGTCCCTGACCATTTCCATTGCCTTGCGGGCGCTGTCCGTTTCGACTGCCCTGCGGGCGTCCCTGACCATTACGGCCTCTTCCGCCGCCCTGTGAGTTCTGCGGTCTGAAAACCTGAACGATATTTTTCTTCTTCGGGGTATCTTCAGAAGTTTTTTCACTTTTTACTGCATCAATCTGTTCATCTGAAAGTGTACTCATATGACTTGCCACCTCAATTCCTTTATCTTTTAATATAGAGAGTATTTCTTTGTTTGTCTTATTCATCTGTTCTGCCAGTTCATATACTCTTAATTTTGCCATAAATCTACCTCCTGTATACAGTTCCTATTATCCTTCTTCCATATCCAGATGTTTTCTGATTCCTTTTGCAAACCCTGCATCTGTTACTGCAAGCGAAGCGCGGAACTCTTTTCCCATCGCATGGCCCAGGGTATCTTTATCTTCAAAAAAGTATATTGGCACTTTATAAAAATCACACATGTTCTGAAATTTCTTTTTTGTATTGTCCGATGCGTCGTCTGCCACAATCACCAGATGCGCGCGTCCTTCCTTGACTTCTTTTTCTGTCATGAATTCCCCGCTCTTTGTCTTGCCGGCTTTGGTCGCCAGACTGATCATCGATAATGCTCTATTCATGTTCAAGCTGCTCCAGCTCCTTTTCCAGATTTTCGTATATCTCTTTTGGTATCGCCTGTTTGAAAGAACGTTCCAGTCCTTTATTCTTTATTGCTTCCTGCAAACATTTTCCGGAAAAGCACAGATATGCCCCGCGCCCGTTCTTACGTCCGGTTGCGTCCAAAATGAATTCGCCTTCTGCTGTTTTCAGAACACGCAGCATTTCTTTTTTATTCTTCATTTCCTGACATCCCACGCATTTACGCATCGGGATCTTTTTGGTCGTACTCAAATAATCACCTCTGTCTATTCTTCATACAGATCAAGATCATCTGCTACTTCTTCCTCTGATTCTTCATCAGCAGAATATTCTTCGTCTGAATACTCTTCCTCCTGATAATCATCTTCATAATTCTCAGCCATATTCATATAATCTGCCGGAAGTTCGCCAGACTCGATCGCCTGTGTTTCGTTCTTGATATCGATCTTATATCCGGTCAGTCTTGCTGCAAGACGTGCATTCTGACCTTCTTTACCGATTGCAAGGGACAGCTGATAATCAGGAACAACTACCAGAGCTGTCTTCTCATCAGGATCTGCCATAACTGCGATAACCTTTGCAGGGCTCAATGCATTCTCGATCAGGATCGCAGGATTCTCATCCCAGTTGATGATATCGATCTTCTCACCGCGAAGTTCCTCAACTACTGCATTGACACGTGCACCGTTCATACCTACGCATGCACCAACTGCATCTACATCCGGATCGTTGCTCCATACAGCGATCTTTGTACGGGAACCGGCCTCACGTGCGATGCTCTTGATCTCAACAGTTCCGTCTTTTACTTCTGCAACTTCTGACTCAAAGAGACGTTTCACAAGTCCCGGATGAGTTCTGGATACCAGAATACGAGGTCCCTTCGGGGTATCCTTGACTTCAAGAATATACACCTTTATTCTCTCTGTCGGCTGGAAGGTTTCCCCTTTCACCTGTTCATTCTCACTTAATACTGCATCTGCCTTACCAAGATTGATGCTTACATTCTTGCCCATCACACGCTGTACAATACCGGTTACTACTTCTTTCTCTTTTCCATAATATTCATCATACAGCACTTTACGTTCTTCCTCGCGGATTTTCTGCAGGATAACGTTCTTTGCATTCTGTGTCGCAATACGTCCGAATTCCTTAGACTGGATCGGAACCTGTATCATGCCTCCGATCTCAGCTCTTGATGTGATCTTCAAAGCATCTGCCAGAGAAATCTCCATTGCAGGATCCTCTACGTATTCTACGATACTTCTGTCTGCACACACTGAAAAATCGCAGGTTTCCGGATCAATAGTTACATGTACATTGTCAGCTTTTCCAAAATGGTTCTTGCAGGCCTGGATCAGAGACTGCTCAATTGCCTCAAGCAGAGTATCTTTGCTGATACTCTTTTCCTTTTCAAGGATATCCAGTGCCTCCTTTAACTCTCTGCTCATTTTTTTCTTATCCTCCCGAATTAACTAAAACTCTATTGCGAGGCGTATCAGGGCTGTGTCTTTCTTATCAAAAACACGCTCGGTTCCATCCTCATCGATTGTCACACTGTTACTATCATATGCGGTCAAAATCCCGCAGAACTCTTTTTGCTTCTCGATTGGCCGGTAGGTACGGATTTCCACCAGTTTTCCCATGTTTCTCTCAAAGTCTTTGTCTTTCTTCAGCGGTCTGTCCAGTCCCGGCGAACTGATCTCCATGATATAACTGTCTTCGATAAAATCATTCTCATCCAGTTTGTCACTGAATGCTCTGCTGACTGTCTCGCAGTCATTTACTGTAATTCCGCCTGGTTTGTCAATGTATCCTCTCAGATACCAGTTACCTGCTTCCTTCACATATTCTACATCAACCAGTTCAAAGCCGTTAAGTTCTACGATCGGTGCCAGAAGTTCCTCTGCGCGCTTTTCATACTCTTCCCGTCTGCTCATTTTCCCACCTGCCTTTCCATGCAACAAATAAGAGTGGGCTCACGCCCACTCCTTTGTCAACAAGTTCTAATTTAGATGTATTGTAACACCAATTTCCGGCAATTGCAAGGCTTTTCCTGCAAAAACCTTGATTTTAGCGGATTTGTTGGTTTTATATACGTGGTTTTATTCCTTTACTGTCCCGTTTGGACAGTTTTATCCTGTTGAGAACATAGGGTTTATCATGGTAAGTAATGGTATATTCCTGACGGCTTTCCAGAAGATATGCATGATCCAGCTTATCTCCTTCTGCCAGTTTCATTCCACGCACCCCGATAGATGTTTTCTTCATAGCAGAAATATCCTGTTTCTGAAATCTTAAGAAATATCCGCCTTCACTCTGGAATACCACCTGTTCCATTTCATCCGCAGAACCCACAAAAATCAGAGAATCCTCTTCAGCAAGTTTCGTAGACACGATCGTTCTCTTCGCCACATCAAACTCTGCACCACTCACCAGCTTGCACATGGATGCAGCAGTGACAAACAGAAGTGTATTTTCTTTTACAGATGCCAGTGGTGCTACATAGAGCATACGTTCCTGTGCACTGTCATAATTGCTCAGATTATCTGCCGGTGTCCCCTTATCCCTGAAACGAACCAGCGGAATATCTGCCACCTTGATACTGTGCATCTTTCCATTATCTGTAAAGATACAGATCTTATCTGTATTCATACAGTTAAACACATATTTGTTCTCTGCATTGGCAGCTTCTTTATTTCTCTCATATGCAGACTTATCAATGGTCCGCATATATCCGAAGCGGTCCATAAGGAATGTGACTTCCATTTCTTCCATCTTCTTTTCCTCATAGACAACTTCTTCTGCATTCTCGATCACTGTGCGGCGTTTCGTACCGTATTCTTTCTTGATCTGATCCAGTTCTTTCATGATCACTTCTGCCATGGAATCATAATTATTCAGGATATCTTCATAAATGGCAATGTTCTTCATTGTTTCTGCATAGTCTGCCTGAAGTGCCTCGATCTCCAGACCGATCAGTTTGTACAGACGCATATCCAGGATCGCAGCTGCCTGTTTTTCTGAGAAATGCAGCTTCTGCGCAGCTTTCTCGCTTGATTTGCTCTTGAACCTGATTCCTTCTGTCACACCGTCAACCAGGCATTTCTTTACCTGTTCTCTGTTCTTGCTTCCTCGCAGGATCTCGATGATCAGGTCGATCACATCACATGCCTTGATCAGACCTTCCTGGATTTCTTTCTTCTCCTGCTCTTTATTCAGAAGTGTGGTGTACTTTCTGGTCGTGACATCGAATACGAAATCTACGTGATGCTCGATCACCTGCTTCAGACTCAGAGTCTCCGGTCTGCCATCCGCAACTGCCAGCATATTCACGCCAAAAGTATCTTCCAGCTTTGTCTTCTTATAGAGCATATTTGTAAGATTCTCTACATCTGCGTCACGCTTCAGGTCAAGAACAATACGGATTCCCTCTTTGGAAGACTGGTTGGAAATATCCACGATATCTGTTGTCTTCTTGTTTTCCACAAGAGACGCAATATCATTCAGAAATTTTCCGATATTTGCACCGATCATTGTGTAAGGAATCTCTGTGATCACAAGCTGCTGTCTGCCGCCTTTGAGCTTCACTGTCTCCACCTTACCTCTGACACGAAGCTTACCTGTTCCTGTCTCGTAAATCCTGAGCAGATCATCTTTATTTACTACCAGACCACCTGTCGGAAAGTCCGGTCCCTTGAGATAGCGCATCAGCCCTTTGACACTGATATCGTTATTCTTCATATATGCCTTCACCGCATCTACCACTTCACCCAGATTGTGAGGCGGAATACTGGTTGCCATACCGACCGCAATACCGTCTGCTCCGTTTACCAGCAGATTCGGGATTCTGACAGGAAGTACCACCGGTTCCTTCTCTGTCTCGTCAAAGTTCGGCATAAAATCTACTACATTCTTATCCAGATCTTCGAGGAAGACATCCTGTGTCAGTTTCTCCAGTCTGGCTTCTGTATATCGCATGGCCGCTGCACCGTCGCCCTCGATGGAACCGAAGTTTCCATGTCCGTCAACCAGTGTTTTGCCTTTCTTAAAATCCTGAGCCATTACCACAAGTGCTTCGTAGATCGAACTGTCACCATGGGGGTGATATTTACCCATGGTATCACCTACGATACGGGCACATTTTCTGTATGGTCTGTCATAACGGATACCCAGTTCATACATATCATACAGGGTTCTTCTCTGTACAGGCTTCAATCCGTCACGCACATCCGGCAGGGCTCTGGAGATAATAACACTCATGGCATAATCTATATAGGATTTCTGCATGACCTCCGCATAGTCGGTGGGAATCACATTCTCCTGTTTTGTTTCCATTTAATTTCTTTCCTCCATCTCAGACACATATCCATATATCTGTCTTAATTTCCATATAACACTCCGGCAAAATCAGATGTCCAGCTCTGCATCCTGTGCATGCTCATAGATAAACTTCTTTCTCGGCGGAACATCGCTTCCCATCAGGATCTCTGTCACGCTTGATGCAAGTCTCGCATCCTCAATCTCCACCCGCTTCATCATTCTTGTCTCCGGATTCAGAGTAGTCTCCCAGAGCTGCTCCGCATCCATCTCGCCCAGACCTTTATATCTCTGAAGAGTAAAGCTTCCCGGTTTATGGGCACGTCTGTATCTCTCCAGTGCCTTATCATCATACAGGTATTCCTCCTGCCCCTTCTTAGGCATGACTTTATATAATGGCGGCATGGCAATATACACATGTCCCTCAGTGATCAGATCCGGCATGAAACGGTAGAATAAAGTCAGGAGCAGTGTGGAAATATGCGCCCCATCCACATCGGCATCAGCCATAATCACAATCTTGTCGTAACGAAGCTTCGTAATATCAAAGTCATTTCCGTATCCTTCGGAGAATCCACATCCAAATGCATTGATCATGGTCTTGATCTCCGCATTGGCAAGCACTTTATCAATGGTTGCTTTCTCCACATTCAGGATCTTGCCTCTGATAGGAAGGATTGCCTGATAATTACGGTTACGGGCAGTCTTTGCGGAACCTCCCGCAGAATCTCCCTCTACGATAAAGATCTCGCACTGGGAAGGATCTTTCTTCTCACAGTTTGCCAGCTTTCCGTTAGAATCAAAGGAATATTTCTGCTTTGTCAGAAGATTCGTCTTCGCCCTCTCCTCTGTTTTACGGATCTTTGCTGCTTTCTCTGCGCAGGAAAGGATGGTCTTAAGAGTCTCCAGATTTCTGTCAAAATAAAGTACCATCTGCTCTCCTACAACCTTTCCGGTTGCGCGTGATGCATCCTGATTATCCAGCTTTGTCTTGGTCTGTCCCTCGAAACGCGGTTCCGGATGCTTGATGGAAACAACTGCTGTCATTCCGTTACGGATATCTGCACCTGTGAAGTTCGGATCCTTGTCTTTAAGAACACCAATCTCTCTCGCATAAGTATTCATGACTGTAGTAAATGTAGTCTTAAATCCGGTCAGATGAGTACCGCCCTCTGCATTGTAAATGTTATTACAGAAGCCCAGTACATTCTCACGGAATTCATTGGTAAACTGGAATGCCACCTCTACCTGAATGCCGTCTGCCTCTCCTTTCAGGTAAACCGGATCATGCAGGACTTCCGCGCTGTGGTTCAGATCTTTGATAAATCCAATAATCCCATCTGGCTCATGATAGGTAATATCTTCAATCTCAGAACCTCTTTTGTCCTCAAAATGGATCGTCAGTTCCGGATTTAAGTATGCAGTTTCATGAAGTCTGCTCTTTACCTCTGTTGCTGAGAATCTTGTCTTCTCAAAAATCTCCGGGTCTGGCAGGAAATTAATACTGGTCCCTGTCTGTCTGGTCCTTCCCAGTTTAGGCAAAAGTCCATCTTCCAGTTCCAGAGTGGGGATTCCCCTCTCATAATGATCATGATGTACATATCCGTCACGACTGATCTTAATATCAAGATATGTAGACAGAGCATTGACAACAGAAGAACCTACTCCGTGAAGTCCTCCGCTTGTCTTGTAAGCGGAATTGTCAAATTTACCGCCTGCATGAAGTGTAGTAAATACCAGTCTCTCTGCCGATACTCCTTTCTCGTGCATGTCTACCGGGATTCCTCGTCCGTTGTCTGTTACTGTACAGGAACCATCTTTCTCCAGAACTACATGGATCAGACTGCAGTATCCTGCCAGATGTTCATCTACTGCGTTATCTACGATCTCATAAATGAGATGATTTAATCCTTTTCGTGAAACACTTCCGATGTACATTCCCGGACGCTTACGAACCGCCTCCAGACCTTCCAGGACAGAGATGCTCCCTGCATCATAGGTGTTTTTCTTTGCCATGTCTGTTACATTTCCTTTCTTTCTATATATCAACATCAACCAGATTGCTTACTGCAAATCAGGAAATAATTTTTACGTTGCAAACGTTTGTTCGTATTATAACCGAATTTTTATTTTTTTTCAAGCCTAAACCTTCCTTGTCAATGGAATAAAACACAAAAAAATAATCAGAACCGAAATTCTGATTCTTTTCTGCCTGTAAGCCTGTTCTGTTATAATTTGAGTGCATTTATCTTATCATTGGTTTTTTCAGCTGTCAACTGTTTCATTTGCCTGCAAGGCTGTTTGGCATTATCTTTACAGTAGAAATATTTGTAAGAAACAGAAGCTATTTCTTTGTCTTAAATTTCTTCATTGCGGAGTATGGATTGTAAACTCTTGATTTAAGGAAGAACAGGAAAATAATCGCCCAAAATGGACTTGATAAATAGCCATAGATGCTGTATAGTAAAAAATGTAAACGATAATCTATACTTTCTTATAAGTGATTTTTCAGGCAATATCTGCCACTGATTCCAAAGATAAAAATACATAATTTTAAAGAAATTAAGTGTTCAATAAAACTCGTCAAAATGTTATAATGTAAGTACAAAAAGGAGTGTTATATGAATAATACGATTTTTGATGATGTATTCCGTACAATGATCGAGAAGATGCCATATCTGGCAATACCGCTGATCAATGATGTATTCCACACATCATATCCGGAAGATGTGAAGATCACACAGCTTCGCAATGAACATCAGCAGGAGGATGGAGTATATCTTCCGTAAAGAAGAAGATGTCCGGAAAGGAATAGGTGATATTATGGGAGGAAAAGTTCTGGAACTGGAATCTGAAAGACTTAAAGCTGAGGGACGTACAGAAGGAGAAGCAATTGGACAGGCAAGAGGTGAAGCAATCGGGCAGATTCAGGGAGAAACTCGACTTGGAAGCCTGATTACTCGATTACTTCAGGATCAGAGAACTGAAGAAATCCCGATTGTATCAACAGACGCCAAAAGACGTGAGCAGTTATATAAAGAATACAATCTTTAAGAAAAATGGCAGGAGGAAAGGCAGATACCTTTCCTCCTGTTGTCGTCATATATATTTTATTTTTGATTTTTATTAGCAAATTACAAGTTGATTTTTCAGGTAGATTTCATTCAGAATCCTTTACGACACAGAAGCTATTTCTTTGTCTTGAATTTCTTCATTGTGGAATATGGACTGTAAACTCTGGACTTGTTCTTGGAGGTTCTATTCCAGGAACGTACCGTCACATACCAGGTGCCTTTCTTTACATTTTTAAAGGTTACAGTTACGGTATTTTTGCCTTCTGTACGTTTCAGATATTTCTTAACCGGGTATTTCTCACCTGCGGAGGTTTTGTATTTGTTTCCCAGCAGGATTTCATAACCTGTGGCATTTTTGCATTTTGTGTAAGTGACAGTCACAGTGTTTCCTTTTACAGTGATATTCCTGATCTTTGGCTGCTGTGGTGTAACAACAGTGATCTTGATCTTCTTGATCTTTGTCCAGGAACCATAGACCTTATTGCCCTGTGCATCCAGAACCCAGCTTCGGGCTGCCACATACCAGGTACCTTTTGCCAGATATCTGAAAGATGCCTGTGGCTTGCCGGTTGAGGAAACTGTCTGGCTGAATTTGCCGGTCTGGAGCATATTTGATTTCTTGCTGATCACGAAGTCATAACCCTGAGCACCTGCACATCCTTTGGAAAGTTTGACAGTTAATTTATTTCTGTCAATGGAGTGGCTGGAAATCTTTGTGTTGGCAGGTCGCAGGTATGCACCGTTTTCATCTGTGATACTTCCGTCTGTGTGAATAACTCTGCCATTGAGGGATTCTGTACCAAATGCTATGAAATAATCCTGTCCTTTGGAAAGGGTAAAGTCAGCATATGGAATACTGCGCTCAAATGCACCGCCTACAGTTACAGTCTGGATACACTGCAGAACCCCATTCTCAGCATCATACCAGAACAGATTTGCCATAAGTCCTGCACAGGAAGCATCTGCCTTTACAGAAAGCACAGCCGGGAAATCGAAAGCTCCGTTTCTTCCAAGATGGAAACCGAAATCATTCTGGTTTGTGGAGATCAGGCTGTATAATGCTGCCGGGATATATTCTGCTGTGTTTGTAACAGAAAGATCGGTATCTGCAGGTGTTTCTGCTGTAATGGAAGTACCGTTAATCTTCCAGATGAAACCATTCTCCATATCAAGATTCAGGGAAATATCTTTTCCTTTTATCCCGGATAAAACGGAAGCAGGAAGTGTCCTGGCACCATTCATGATAATGGAGATGGTATCTTTTTCTTTGGATGTCTTGATCAGATCATTAACAGTATCCCAGCTTTTCTTCTGGAAACTTCCCTCAATGTAAGGTTCCCCGTCACCAAGTTTTCCGAGATTTTTTGTATCCTGATGTCTGCATCGTTTACAGGTGTAAGTTATGATTCCATC
>OLOL01001874.1_pt1 | contig 16551 bp, 10 predicted proteins | sample 1673081 | NCBI WGS metagenome assembly OLOL01 (sample SAMEA3136753, study PRJEB25190) | human gut metagenome
GAACCCGCGAGTGTCAGCTTGGGAAGCTGATGCCTTACCACTTGGCGATGCCCGCATATGTGGGGGATAGTATAACGCGGTTGTCTTGTTCGATACAAGAGTGGCGATGCTTGTTTTAGCTGTGGAGATTCGTTTGAAAATCGCGTCAATTGTGGAGATGAGGACCTTTAACCTCCTGTTCTCCTTATCTTCTACCTGCGCTTTTGCTTGATTGTTGTATTTGAGCTCAATTTGTCAGGAATTGGGCAAGCTTTTGGTCAGGCTCCGGTACTTACCCGCATGAGCCTCGGGGGTAGCCTCATCCTACGCGTCGCAACCTCCCCATGCGGCGCACGAGGGATAAGGAGCAGCCATGTCCAACGCACCCACGCACTCTGTCCACAGCGCAATCGCAACAGGTCCGCTGCTCCTGCTCCTCTTCCTGCTTTTCGGCTGCCTGACACCGGGAGCCGCATTTGCCGTCGATGGCTACGATCAGCTCGGCTTCCGCACTATTAGCGATGATTGTGGGCCCTTCTTCATCGGCAAGTATGAAGCTCAAGACGCCTCGGTTGCCTACTGCATGAACCAGGAGCGCCCCGGCCCCACCAAGCCGGGCGGCCCATGGCTCAACTTTGATCAAGGCTGGGTGTGGCTCGACGACGAGTTCGCGGCAATCGTTTGTCACGGATATCCTACCGCCACGTCGTTTGGCGGTTACCATCTTTCACCCGATCGCGCCCGCGCCGCGACCCAGCTTGCCGTATGGATGCTCAACGGCACTACCCATGTCGACGGTACTTACTCTTACACGACCGCTCAGGGCAAAACCAAGAGTGGGCACTTTACCACTGACAATGAAGTCGTGGCGGCGGCGCGGTGGCTCCACGACAGCGCAAAATCAGGAAGCATCAAAGCCGCTCCGCACCGCGCGCGACGCTATCTAGGAGCCGTATCGGGCGGCAGCAAACGTCAGGACATGCTCTATGTACTGCCGGCGGTCTCTGCTTCCTTCAAAAAACAGTCTGCAAACGCCGCCATTACCAGCGGAAACAATACTTATCAGTTTGACGGGGCAACATTCGATATTTTTGAGAGCGCCAGCGGCGCGCATGTCGGCACCATCCAGATGGACAGCAACGGTCGGGCGCAAGCAACACTTCTGCCCAACACGGCATACTACCTAGTTGAAACGAAGGCACCGGCCGGCTATGTCCCCCGTCGTGATCACATCGCCTTTACCACGGGGAATGACGGTGGACAGGTCGCCATTGATGAACAGCCCGGCACCATCAACCTGCGTATCGTAAAACTCGATGCCGCGACGAATGCCGGCCCCCAGGTGGGATCTTCACTCGCAGGAGCAGAGTTCACGTGTGTGTCGCAATCAACCCCTGGATGGGCGCAAATCCTCACGACCGACGAAAGCGGTCGGGCTACCCTCGTCGATGTCCCCTTAGGAACCTTTACCATCTACGAATCAAAAGCCCCCGAGGGCTACCTGCCATCCAACGACAGCTGGACCTATACCGTTGGAGCCGACCAGCTCGGCGATTCAGGCGTAGTCGAGATCGAATCTCGCATTTCCGATATCCCCATTGCGTTTGACCTTGAGATTTCCAAATTCAAGGATTACGGCAATAGCGACCAATCCGGCCTGGAGCAACCGGCGGGTGGTGTTGTCTTTGAGGTTGTCAGCAACAGTTCTCAGCAGGTTGTTGGCACACTGACCACAAACATCTATGGCTTTGCCTCCACCAAAGATCAGCCCGAAGCATGGTTCGGCACAGGCAAGCGACCCGCCGGTGTCCACGGAGCTGTCCCATACGACCGTGCCGGCTACACGATTCGCGAGGTTCCGGAAACCGTCCCCGAGGGTTTTAAGCGTGCAGGGGAATGGACCGTCGGGGCCAATCAGATTTCCAACGGCGCCGAGCTTCAATATATCGTGGACAACCACGCGCTGTCGACGCATCTCCAGATTGTAAAACGCGATGCCCAAACAGGCGCTTCTGTTCCACTAGCCGGATTCACCTTCCAACTCCTAGACAGCAATCACGAACCTGTCTCACAAACTTGCTGGTATCCAGCACATAACGTAATGGACACCTTTACGACTGACGCGACCGGGACCGTCACACTGCCCGAATCGCTCGTGCCGGGCACCTATTATGCACGCGAGACCTCGGCCAAAGAGCCCTATCTTGTCGGCAAAGAGATCGAGGTAAACATACCCGCCGACATGAACCTAACGCCCGTTGCAATCGCCTCGTATTATGACCACGCCGCGACGGGAAGCATCAGGATCGTTAAAACCGATGCCGTAGACGGCAGCAGCCTCGCGGGCGCCGTCTTTGAGATCCGTGCCTCGGGTGATATCGTGCGCCCCGACGGTAGCATTGCCGCGCTCGACGGTGAGACTGTCGCTGCCGTCACGACGGATGAAACTGGAGAAGCACGCGCGGACGACCTCCCGCTGGGATCTGGCACCGCACGCTACGAGGTTGTCGAGACTCAAGCGCCGGCAGGCTTCTTGCTCGATCAGACAACCCATATTGTTGCCCTTACTTATGCCGACCAGAAAACACCCGTTGTAGAAGCACGGCTTAACGTATCCGACGATTACACCAAGGTTGATATCTCCAAGGTCGATGCAAGCGGTGAGCAAGAAGTGGAAGGCGCACAGCTCACCTTATATGGTCCCGATAAAACCGAAATAGACTCCTGGACCTCATCCGACAAGCCGCATCGCGTCGAACATCTTGCACCCGGCACCTACTCGTTGCGCGAAATGATGTCTCCGCGGACCTATGACCTTGCTGAGGAGATAACGTTTGAAATAAAGGATACGGGAGAAGTCCAAACCGTCACGATGAAGGATGCGCCCATCGAGATCAAGGGACAGGTCGACAAGCGTCAGGAACTTGTCCAACCTATCGAAAAGGGCCTGTTGGCTAACGGCGATGGTAAAAACCGCGCCACGACGCAAACCAATAGTGATGGGCTTTTCTCCTATACCATCGATGCTCGAAACGATTCCGCTACTTGGGTTGATGAGTTTACGATTACCGATGATCTTGAGTGCGCCAAAGACGGCACAGCGAGATTCATCTCAATCGAAACCCCCGTCGCCATCGGCGACCTCAACGGTCTGTGCAACGTATGGTATCGCACGACGCCGTTGGACTCGACAGACGTCGATGAGCCGGCAAACGCGACACTTGACGATGGGCACGAAAATCCTTGGCTTGAGTCCGACGAAGTAAAAGAGAGCCTTGGTGAGGACTGTCGCCTCGTCGATTACGACGGCTGGCGCCTCTGGAAGGCGGATGTCTCGACCACGGAATCCACCACACTCGAGGCGGAAGAGCTCGACCTTGCATCCAATACCGTCGTAACAGGCATTCGAATTGAATACGGTGCGGTAGCCGCCGACTTTACGACTCGAAGCGATGCGGATTCTTGGACCCGCGATGATCTCAAAGATGAGCACGACGACCTTGACGATGCCAAAGCAATCCTTGGCACAGACGCTCGGGGCGCAGTCATACATATGCAGGCAACGTCGGCTTATACGCCCCAAACCGCACTCACCAACAGCGCGCGCGTCGATCTTTGCCGCAACGGTGGCGGCGATAAACTTGAGTCACATGACGAGGACAGCGTCATTCAACGCTGTACCCTACCGCAGGACCTACCGGCAACAGGATCAGTTCCCATCGCCGCTTACATCACCGCGCTCCTGACCTCGGGTGCTGCAGCCCTATGGTTCGCTCGCCTTAGGTCGATCCCAAAGAAGCGCTAGCGCGATGAAAAAGCGGGCGAGCCAGTCCCCCGGCTCGCCCGCTTTCAATCATGTAAATCGCCGTATCTACTCTGCAGACGAAGATCCACCATCAACGATTGCTTGCTCGGACTCAGGAATCCCATCGGCACCCGTGCTCTGTTCTTGCTCCACCTCTTCGCTGATTGCGGAGGCGGGGGTCGAGCCCTTCGCACCCACGATGTAGGCGGCCCCAAATCCTAACGCAATGGCAATCAAGGTCAAAATCACGTAGACAGGCCAATGGCGCTTAATATACGAAAACACGTTGACTCCTTAGAGCTCCGCCTACGAACGGCGGATAACCTCGGTAACGACCTCGGATACCGTGGCAATGTTCGTCGGGTTGACATTGTGGGGCAGGTCGTCCTCGGTACGAGCGCAAGCCAGACGTGTGCCGTCCACACCGGCGATGGTGAGGGCTCGGCGGCTCGCCTCGAGCGCGGCGTAGGCATCGGTCTTGGCATAGGGCATCTCGAGCGCGCCACAATCGACATGGAACGACTTGCAGACCTTGCTGACCAGGTTCATGATGCGGCGATCGCCCTTGAGCAACTGTTGTTCGCCCTCGACCGTCACAACCGAAAGCCTACCGGCACCGACGGATTCAAGATTGATAAAGAATACGCCGCGGAGCTTATCGCGATGCGAAGCCAAGAAGGCCTTCATGCCGGCGCCATCACAATCCGAGGCGCCCGTTGCCACAAACCAGATATCGTGACCGAGCAGCTCATCATCGCCCATAGAGGCGACAGCCGAGAGCATATCTTCGGAAGAAGCGCCATCGGAAGACGTAGCGCCACCCTTCCAGCCATCGTTATCGTCCTCGAAGTTATCCCACGAACCGATACCGCGACCGGACTTCTTGGCATCGTAATCGTCTTCGACGCCCAGCCAGTCACTCATGCTGTCCTGCTCGTTTTTCTTTTTACGGCCGAACAGACCACCCAGGCCGCGCTTACGAGACTTGGGTGCCGCCGGGGCGGGAGCCGAAATGGTCTCGATCGGCTGCGCGCCCGACGCAACGGGCATAGGAGGCGCAACGGGTGCCGATGTGGGTTCGGGACCCTGGGCAGTAGCAAAGGGATCGTTGACCTGTGCGGAGGGGTCGGGAAGGTCGAACAGCGACGTGCGAGACGCAACGTTTGCCTGCTTCATGGACGGCAGCGACGGATCGGGGACCGAAGCCAGCGGAGACGAGGAAGGTGCAGGCGACGGTGCCGACGCCGAATCGGGAACATTCATCTGCGGACGCGGCGATGCCTGGGAGGAAATCTGGGCCATAAGGGAATCGACCGTTTCGTCCTGAGTGGGAGCGACATCGGCAACCGTGGCACCGGAACCACTCGGGGTCGGCATGGTGAAAATCTGCGTGGAGTAAGGCCTCGACTCATCCGTCTCGGGAGTCTCGGAAACCGCAGGCACTTCCTCCTGCTCGACCTCGGTCGAATCACCTTGATCGGCTGCCGCGTATTGCTCTTCGTCAGAGTTGGCCTCGACGGACTCGTCCTCGGCGGCATCTTGGATTTCGGCAGCATCAATAGGCTCGTCATCGTCTGCCGCGTCGCCCTGCTCATCGGAAACAGGAAGGGGCTCGGCAATCGCGGTGCCCTGCTTTTCAAACGTTATCGTGGAATCGAACTGCGCGGCATCAAACGACATGGTGCTATCGACGTGCTGCTGAGCCTCGAAAGACGTCGTCGCCTCAACAACATCCGCGGACGCCGGTTGCTGGGACTCAAAGGACGTTGTAGCTTCGGCGGCGTCGACGGGCGCGGACTGCATAGCCTCGTTCTGCTCGAACTCTTGCGCCGCGTGCTCACGTGCCGCCTCGGCTGCCTGCTGCTGAGCGATAGCCTCCTGCTCGGCAGCCTCGCGTGCGGCAGCGCGCTTCTCCTCGAAATCGTCGACAAATTTCCTGCCCTTTGCAAGCGCACCCTTAAAGAAGTTGGAAGCGCTGGCGCCAATCGACGAGAACGCGGATGCAATGTCGGCATGGGGCGTTGCCGCGGGAATCTCGGCCGAGAAATCAGTATCGCTCTCGTAAGACACGCGCCTCGGCTGTTCAACGTAATCGTCGTCAGACTCGTCCGCAACGTCTTGCGCCGGCGCGGCGGGAGCCAAAATGTCCAGTCCTGCCGCGAGATCGATCGCGGACACCGCCTCGGGATCGGCAACGGCAGCGGTAACCGCGGCAGACTCATCATCCGCAGTGACAACGGGCGCAGGCTCGGGCTCAAACGTCGGCTCCTCGCCCTCCTCGTAATCGAGCGTGCAGGACTCGGGAAGCATTCCGAGCGCACGGATGGCATCCGAACCAAAGCGGATGTTGCCGGCGGCATTGCGATAGAGCTTGGGCTCGGGCTCGGCCGCGACAGGCTCCTCCACCGGCTCGGCAGCGGAAACCTCGTCATTGAACTCTTCAGCCTGGACAGCCTGATTCTGATCCTCGGGCACGATGGCGCCAATCAGCGTCTCGTCGGCAGACGCACCCTCAAAGCCCTCGATCTGCTCGTCGAAAGCCTCACCCTGTTCGGGCTCGGTCTGAGTGTCGGGAGCAATCGGCTGACCGAACTCGTCCTCGGCGTAGGTAGGCTCTTCGTACTCGATGGTGTTGCCGTAGTCGTTTTGCTGCTGGGCCGCGGCATACTCCGCCGCTGCACGCGCCATTTCCTCGGCACGACGCTTTTGCTCCCCAAAATAGGTATCGAACGGAACATCGTCGGGAAACTCGTTTTCGCCCTGGAAGGGAGCAACGTTGTCCATAACGCCGAGCATAGCGGCGACAGAAGACTTGTTGCACACCGCGCCGGACGTATAGGGAAGAATGTGGCGGTTAGAGATGATGTTTGCCGCGTTGGCAAGTGCAACGAGGGAAGCGAGGATCGCGACAATCCACAGCAGAACCTTGAGCGCGCCGGGGAGCGGCAGGATACGCAGGATGGCAACGGCAGCAGGGGCAACCGTGGCAACAGGCAGCAGCTTGGCGATGAGCGCACGATACGAAGCATAGGGCTCGCGGGCAAGCAGCTCAGCACGGGGAGAGTCGTAGTGTGCGACAACGACCACCGGGCGGTTACGCGGGGACGCGAGCGGGCCCGAGGCCTTGTGATAGGCGATGACATTTTGGCTCACGCCTGTCTTGCCCAGGCGCGAAACCACGGGGTGCCCTGTGCGCTCGAGCACGTAGAGAACGGCGCCGACAATGGCCAGCAAGGTGCCGACCAAGCCGATACCGCCGCCGATGCCCATCAGCAGGGCACCGGCAAACGCAAGAATACCGGTAACGGCAAATGCCAACCTACTGGGCGCCGGGGCATTGAACTCCTGAACCTCGGGATCAAAGCCGTGGTTGCGGAAGATCTGAGCGATATCCTCGGCAGCCAAGCGCTCTTCTTCGCTGCACGCCGGCGTAATGCCGGTGTTCTGCAGCAGGTGGTTAATATAGTTCTGGGTGTTCGCCATGTGCGCTCCACATCCATAATCCGACAAATAGGCCCAATGCATGCACATTAGAACCGTATATAGTCGAAAGTATACCCCGAGCGAGCGCAAACGACCGAATTCGGGCCATCTTAACGCCCCGAGCGGACAAGGATATAGCCTAATCTCCATATCGGACTAAAATCATGGCAGCAAACCACCTTCTCATGCGAGGACTCTATGACGGCAAGCGACGCGACCGCGACAATTAAAAAGGGAAATTCGGAGCCCAGTTTCGACAAAACGGCTCAGCGCATCCTCAATCTTTTCTTTGTGCTCAACAGCTCCCCCGAACCGCTGACGACCGAGCAGATCGTCTTGGATTCCGACCTGGGATATGGCTCGGGCAACATCGACTCGGATAAGCGCAAGTTTCGGCGCGATCGTGACAAACTGCTCGAGCGTGGCATCTTAATCAAGGAGGTTCGCCCCGCCGGCGCGCAGGAGACCGAGGAAAGCTCGTGGACAATTGACCGCGAGCACACGTTTGCGGCAGGCGGCCTCATTACCGCAGACGACGCCGATATCCTGCTCAACGCCATCGACCAGACGCTAGCGGCCGGCTCATCCACTTTTGCCGCACCGCTTGCCGATATTCGCTCCAAGATTGCCTATCTCACCGGCAGGACGACGGTAGACGAGGCGCCGATCAGCCGCTCTCCCACCGTCGATGCGGTTTGGAGCGCCTTTGCCGAGCGTTGTGCGCTGCGATTTTTATATCAGAACGGACGCGGCGAGCAGAAAGAGCGTACCGTCCGCGTCTACGGCATGTTCGAGCGCGAGGGCGTGGCGTATTTCTGCGGCCTCGACAATGCCACCGACGACATCAGGACATTCCGCTGTGACCGTATCGTTCGCGCTTGGCGTCCTTCGAAGGCCTACGCCATCCCTGCGGACTTCAATCTCAACGACTATCTGTTCTTTGAATTCGATTTTGCCGACCGACCGCCCGTTGCAGCTACGTTCTCGTTCGCCCCTCAGACGCAGATCGATATGATCAACGGCCTCACGCGTGGGCGAGGTGAGCTCGCACACACCGATGCAGGATGGACCTGGACCGTTGACGTGCGCGACCTTGAAGCCGCCGCCTCATTTTGCATGGCCCACGCCATGGACGGCATGAGGCCCATGGCCCCCAAATCGCTCAAGCAGGCGTGGAACCACCTCATCGAAAGGACGGTGCACGAGTATGCCCGTGCGTAAACTCACCAGCGAGCAGAGACTCTCGCGCGCCATCGACATCATGGAGGCCCTCTACGCCGCCGGCGAGAGCGGCATGACACGAACCGAGATTTGCAGTCGCTTTGGCATCACGGGAGTGTCGCTCGACGAGATTCTCGAGATCGTCTCGACGCTCGCGGACCGAGAATCGGGCGCGCGTATCATCTGCGAATGCCGCGGCGAGCGTGTGGTCCTCACCGGTGACGCCGGGCGTGTGCTACCGCTGCGCCTGAGTGCCGCCGAGGGCGCTGTGCTCAACCATGAACTTGAATCGTTGGGAATCGAGCCGCAGACGGCAGCTCGGATTCGACATGCCCTTCTACCCGAAGAGCTCGGCTATAACCAGCGCGTCCTTGACACCGTCAACCACGGGTCGCACTGGCAGCAGCTGAGCTGCGCCATTCAGGACGGCGTTCGCTGCCGCATCTCGTATCGCTCGATGGACGATGCACGGCCACGCGAGCGTCTGGTCGACCCCTTGCGCATTACGGCAAACGGCGACCAAACATACCTGATTGCCTGGGACATCGCGGTCGATGAGCAGCGCACCTATCGCATGGATAAAATCGAGGGACTCGCCTTGACGGAAGACTCCGTCGTGCCTCACGCACCGGACGTCGCATCCCTCCACGATTCCCTTGCCCGGACGCAGCGTAGTGCAAAGCTCTTGATGCCATTCGATATGGCGGAGCATCTGGACTGGGCCGGCATCACCCTAATCGAGCGCAGCGGAGCAGACATGGCAACGGTAACCGTGCATTACGGCTCCGAGCGTTGGCTACTGAGCCAGATAATTGCAGCGGGCGGAGCCATCCACATCTTGGATGACCCCGCCCTGTCAAAGCGTCTGTGCGATATGGCAAAAACCCTCGTCTGTCCGCTTTAGCGCCGCCGCTCGTGGCGTGCACGCCACAGTTGCAGATAGTGCCCAATCTGTGCCGATTCGATGCGCTGGTAGGAGCTCGTGGGCAGCGACGTTAAGAACTTCTTTCCGTAGCCCTTCGTCACCAGGCGCGGGTCGGCCAGAATCAGCACGCCGCAATCGGTCGACGAGCGGATAAGGCGGCCGGCCGCCTGCTTGACCTCGAGCACCGCCTCGGGCAGCGAATAGCGCGCCCAAGCGCGGTCTTCACGCAGGTTGCGCTCGCACGAGAGCGGGTCCGTGGGGCTCGAGAACGGCAGCTTGGGAATGATGACGCAGCGCAGCGTCTCGCCGCTGGCGTCGAATCCCTCCCAGAAGGCCTTAAGCGCAAAAAGCGATGAAGTCGGCTCGCTGATAAACCGGTCGCGCAGGCGACGAGGAGATGAGTTGCGCTGCTGGCAGTTGAGTTCCAGACCCGCACGGGCCATCTTGGGCTCAACGCGGGCGTACAGGTCTTCCATGTCGCGCCGATTGGTGAACAGTGTGAGCACCGATCCGCCCATGGCAAGATGGGCGTCGACCAGCACGCGCTCGAGCGCCGTAAGATAGCTCTCACGATCGCGCGGATCGGGGATATCGCCCGCAACGACTACAGCCATGTTCGAATCGAAGTCGTAGCTCGAGTCCAAGTGCAACGATGAGGATGTTGAAGCACCGATGCGATCGAGGCCGACCGCGTGGTTAAAGTGTTCAAAGCTTTTGGACACCGTCATGGTCGCCGAGGCAAAGATAGCCGTGTGAACCTCGGGCAGCCACTCGGTTGCCAAGGCCTCGCCAATGTCGATGCGCTCTGCGGTCATTGACTCTCCGCCGGCACGCAACCTGCGATTGACCTGCAGCGAATACACGTAGTGTTCATCGGTGCCGTCAATGATGAGTTTGAGGTTCTCGGCCAGCTCGTGCAAGCGGCGCGAGATATCACCCAGGTCGACAACAACCTCGGGCTTGTCGGCGGCGACGGCTTGTACCAGCGCGTCGACGCTCTTGTCAGCCTGTTCCAACGCGTCGATGGCAGCGTAGGCCGACTGTAAGAAATCATGCCAGTCGTCAGATTCGCGCAGTTCGGGGCCAATCCATAGATTGGCATTGTCATAACCCCCACGGGCACGGCGGCCGAGCTCGCGAACGCCATCGAACACGTCGGCGATTGCCATGCTCGCGCGCGCAACCGTCGACGTCGCCTTGGCAGTAAGGCCCAGATAGAGCGTAGAGCCCTCGGAGGTTGCCAAATCACGGGAAACCTGGCTTAGCGCGCCGGTGCTCGAGCCACCCAGGCGCTCAAACAGAACGCGTGACTCGTCCGCCGACACCACGCGCGCCCACTGGCGGCGCGCCTCGCGCTCGATGGAATGGGCCTCGTCGATTACCCAATGACGAATCGGAGGCAAAATCCTGCCCTCGGCCGCAACGTTGCGGAACAGCAGGGAATGGTTGGTGACCACCACATCGGCATGCGCCGCACGACGGCGAGCGCCGTGGACCAAACATTTATCAGGGAAAAACGGGCAGAGGCGACGAGCACACTCGCGCGAGGCCGTCGTAAAGTCGGGGCGGTTGACGCTGCGCCACCGAATGCCAAGTGAGTCGAGGTCGCCATCGGCTGATTGGCAGACGTACGCCATAATGACCGCGACCGCCGTGAGCGTGTCCGCCGGATCGCGCTTGGTGGTAATCTCGGCCTGGCCGCGGCTCATGCGCTCAAGCTTGCGCAGGCACGGATAGTGGTCATACCCCTTGAGAGCGCAAAATGACAGACCACCGTCCAGTTGCTCGGCAAGTTTTGGCAGCTCATGGTACATGAGCTGGTCGGCGAGATTGTTCGATTTGGTCGCAATACCAACCGTGATGTTGTTACGGCGTGCTGCCTCGGCAAAAGGCACCAGATAGGCCATCGATTTGCCGACGCCCGTGCCCGCCTCAATTACACGATGAGTGCCCGTGACCAGCGCATCGCGGACCTCGAGCGCCATCGCAATCTGCTCATCACGCGGCTCGTAGGTGGGGTACATGCGATTGACCAGGCCACCTGGCGCATAGTCTGCCTCAATCTCCTCACGACTCGGCATCTTGAGGACCGGCAGTTCGTCGGCGTCCACCCGATCGTCGGCGCGATCGGCCTTGAGAACGTCAGCACGAGCGGCGCTGAGAGAGAAGATAGAACCAGGGTTCTGCCCTGCCAAGAATGAGAAGATAGGACGATAGGACCAAGGCACATCCGGATGCATGTCGGCTAGGCGCGCCATGAGGCCCTGGGGCAAGTCGGTGAGCGCCACGAGCAACACGCGCCATACGCCACACAGGGCGTCGACGTCGGCATTGGCACGGTGTGATACCGAGTCACAGCCAAACAGATCGGCCATAAAAGACAGCTTGTGCGAGGCCAGGCGCGGAAGCGCGATTCGCGACAGCGCCAGCGAATCGATCCAAATATCGCTCACGTTGACGCCGCCTTTGACCGACTCGATAAACGAGCGGTCGAACGTGGCGTTATGTGCGATCACCGGGCAACCACCGACAAAATCGGCGAGAGCGGCGACGGCCTCAACGGCCGACGGGGCATCTGCCACATCGGCATTTGTAATGCTCGTGAGCTCGGTAATCTCGGCGGGAATCAGCTGCTTGGGATGCACGAAGGTATCGAAACGGTCGACGATCTCGCGGCCCGAAAGACGGGCCGCCGAGATCTCGATCAGTTCATTGTCCTGCACCGAAAGACCTGTGGTCTCGGTATCGAGGACAATCACATCTTCCTCGATAAGACCAAAGGACTGCGTTTTGGCGCGTTCGGCAAGCGTGGCATAGGAGTCGATGACAAACTGCGGCGTTCCTGACGAAACCGCGTCCTCGATTAGCATGCAATGCCCGCTCGACGAAGGCCCATACGGATCAGGCTGTCACAGACCTGCGGGAACGTCATGTCGTCGGTGTGGCGGATCTCGTCCGGATACAGCGACGTATCGGTCATGCCGGGAATGGTATTGGTCTCGAGGATAACGGGGCCGTCCTCACTCACGATAAAGTCGCTGCGCGAGATACCCAGGCAACCGAGGGCCTTGTGAGCAGCACAGGCAAGCTCCTGGGCACGAGCGTAATTCTCGGGTGAAATCTGCGCCGGAATGCGATGGATGTCCGTAGGGTCGACATACTTCACGTCCAGATCGTAGAACTCACAGTCCTCGGGCTTACGAATCTCGACAATCGGCAGAGCGCGCACGTCATCTTCGCCGTATACGCCGACGGTGATCTCGGTACCCTCGATGCACTTCTCGACCAGTACTTTGTCGCCGTACTCAAACGCCTTGGCGATTGCCGCGGGCAGCTCGGAGGGCTCATGGACCAGGGAAATGCCATAGCTGGAACCGTTGACGGCCGGCTTCACAAAGCAGCGCTCGCCACAAACCTCGACGATATGATCGATATCGACTTCATCGCCCACCTCGAGCGCAAGGCCGGGGGCAATGGGAATGCCCGCCTTGGCGTACAGGAGCTTAGAGACCTCCTTGTCGGCACCGCAGGCGCTGGCAAGCACGCCCGAAGCCGTGTAGGGGATACCCAGGGTCTCCATGGCGCCTTGCATGGCGCCATCCTCGCCGCCGGCACCGTGCATGGCGATAAACGCCACGTCAAAGCCGCCGGTTGCCATGGTTACCATAAAGTCATCAGCGGCCGTATCGAGCAGCTCCACCGAGGTGTAGCCGGCTTCCTTCAGTGCCACCACAACGTTCTTTCCCGAATTAAGCGAGATCTCGCGCTCAGCGGAATGACCGCCCGCCAAGACCGCTACGTGCATGTTCTCTAGGCTTTTACCCGGCATGGGCAGACTCCTCCTCTATAATTTCTGCAGCTGATACCATATTGTAGCGATACCCTCTACGTTTCCCCAAAATCGAAAGGCTTCCATGAATCCCAGGACTAAATCTCAGGACATTCGCGACTTGAGCCAAAACGATATTCGCGAGCTCGTGGCCGAGCTTGGCCAGCCCGCCTTCCGCGCGAAGCAGCTCATCGAATGGGTCTTTGAGAAGAACGTTTGTTCGTTCGACGACATGACCAACCTTCCCAAGGCTTTCCGCGAGCAGCTTAAAGAGGCTTTTGCCTTTGATACGCCGACTGAACTCACCAAGCAGGTTTCCAAAGATGGCTCGCGCAAGTATCTGCTCGAGTACCACGACGGCATTTCCGTCGAAACTGTCGGTATGCCCCGTCGCAACAAGCTTTCCGTCTGCGTTTCCACCCAGGCAGGCTGCGGCATGGGCTGTGCCTTTTGCGCTACCGGCCTCAACGGCCTCAAGCGCTCTCTGACCGCTCAAGAGATCGTCGACCAGGTACTTCATGTATCCAACGACTTTGGCGAGCGCGTCACGAGCGTTGTCTTCATGGGCCAGGGCGAGCCGTTTGCCAACTACGACGAGGTTCTCAAGGCGTTGCGAATCCTCAACGACCCCGATGGCATCGGTATCGGTGCTCGTCACCTCACCGTCTCTACCAGCGGCGTTATTCCCGGTATTCGCAAATTTGCCGACATCCCCGAACAGTTCACGCTTGCCGTTTCCCTGCATTCCGCCATCCAGTCGACACGCAATAAGCTAATGCCCGGTGTTAAGAAGTACACGCTACTTCGCCTTCACGAGGCGCTTCAACTCTACACCGAGAAGACTGGCCGCCGCCCGACCTATGAGTATGCCATGATCGAAGGCGTCAACGATACGAATCCCGAGATGCAGGCGCTCTGTGACTTCTGCGAGGGAACGTTGTGCCACGTCAACCTGATTCAGCTTAACGACATCGAGGGCAGCCCGCTCAAGCCGTCGCCGATTCATAAGGTTGAGGATCTTCAGCGTCGTCTTGAGTCCCGTGGCATCGAGACCACGATTCGTAACTCCCGTGGTAACGATATTGACGCCGCTTGCGGACAGCTGAAGCAGCGCTTCAAAGTTCAGAAGAACGCATAGGGGAGTCGCACCCCAAAACGTTTCATGTGAAACATCGAACGGCCCCGGTTACAGGAGATGCAACCGGGGCCGTTTTATTTATTGACCTTAATTTTGAATCAGCTGCTACCTGTCCCATTTTTTACGGCCAAAATAAGGGGTCCTTGCCTCGTGAATCAGACAAGGACCCCTCAAAATATGCTAAGTAATTGTTAGGTACCTAATAGCCTACATTTTCCCATTGGTTACTAACCCAACCTTGATTAATCTTGGGATTCTTCGTTACCTGAGCCGTACGCATGGCAACATCTTCTGTCATAACATCCATTTTCTTCTTGGATGTATCGACAATATCTTGCGCACTACGAAGCAAACGACCTCGAAGTTCATCGTCTGTCGCGATCTTATAGCCAGCAAAGGCACCAGCCGCGACAGTCGTCGCCAATGCAATCGCAGTTAAAATCCTATTCCTCATCTTGGCCTCCTTGATCAAACTGAATCATTTCGCCAAGAATACGAGAGAGCTCTTCCTCGTCTTTAAACTCAATCTCAATCTTATTCTTTCCACGCGAGCTCTTAACACGCACGTTGGTATTAAAAACCTGACGAAGCACGCGGGCAGCCTTTTTAAAAGACTGAGGCGTTGCAGGCCTCGGCGTCTTAGGTGTCTCTCCGGCAGAAAACAACGGAGCAAGATTTTCTGTCGCTCTTACGGAAAGGCCCTCTGCAACAACCTTCTCTGCAAGTCGAATTCGAGCGTCCTCATAGGGAACTGCAAGAATCGCACGTGCATGACCAGCAGTAAGTTTGCCCTCAAAAATCATCTGCTGAACAACTTCAGGGAGATCGAGAAGGCGCAGCGAGTTTGTAATTGCAGAGCGTGACTTGCTGACTGCCTTCGACAATGCCTCCTGGGTCATACCGCTGGCATCGATAAGCTGGCGATAGCCCTTAGCCTCTTCGACGGGATTCAGATCAGAACGCTGAAGGTTTTCGATCAGAGCAAGAGCCAGCATCTCTTCATCATTAACATCTTTAATGATGACAGGCAGCTCCTCAAGACCAGCAAGCTTTGACGCTTGGTAACGACGCTCACCAGCGATGATCTCATAGCCGTTTCCATGCTTGCGAACCAAAAGCGGCTGCAAGACGCCATGTTCTTGGATTGATTCGCTCAACTCACGAAGTTCAGTTTCGTTAAAGTGAATTCGCGGCTGATTAGGGTTGGGAACGATATCCTCAATAGGTAGTTTTGTTTCAGATGCGGCATTCGAAGCCGATGAAGCCGAACCACCGGTCTCATACTCGGCCTCTGAGACCAAAGCATTGAGTCCACGTCCCAATCCGCCACGTTTCTTTACACTAGGCACGCTTGATCACCTCTTTTGCAAGGTTCATATATGCTTTTGCACCCTTATTTTGAGGTGCATAGGTAATTACCGGTTCCCCAAAAGACGGAGCTTCGGAGATTTTAACCGTACGGGGGATCAACGTCTTAAATGCCTTATCACCAAAGTACGATTGAACCTCCTCAACAACCTGATTCGATAGAGAAGTACGCGAGTCATACATGGTCATAAGCACACCGTAGGTGTCTAAGCCCTTGTTCAGACGAGATTTGACCATCTTCATTGACTCAAGCAGCTTCGTAACGCCCTCGAGTGCGTAATACTCGCACTGGATCGGAATCAAAACGCTGTCTGCTGCGGTCAAAGCGTTGATAGTAAGCAGGCCGAGCGAAGGAGGGCAGTCAATGAAAATAAAATCGAACTCGTCCTGAATCGGCTCAAGCAAATCTTTGAGACGGGTTTCACGAGCAATTGCGCTTACGAGTTCAATTTCCGCGCCTGCAAGCTGAATTGTAGCCGGAATTACGAATACCTTTTTGCAATTTGTATCAAGAACAAGCGATTCTGCCGGCACATCATTCAGCAATGCATCATAGATGCAGTGATCAAGGTCTTCTTTTTCAATTCCGAATCCACTGGTGCTGTTTCCCTGCGGATCAAAATCAACAATCAGTGTCTTACGACCCTGCTCACCCAGTGCTGCTGCAAGGTTTACAGCCGTCGTTGACTTACCGACGCCGCCTTTTTGATTGATGATTGCAATGATACGCGTGTCTTTTGCGCTCTTAGAACGCTTAACGTCGCGAAATCCCACGGTCCCTCCTGGTGTGTATTAAAGCTGTC
>OLOL01001885.1_pt1 | contig 16514 bp, 11 predicted proteins | sample 1673081 | NCBI WGS metagenome assembly OLOL01 (sample SAMEA3136753, study PRJEB25190) | human gut metagenome
GAGGTACCTTGACCTGCGTAGAGTCGTTGTCGCTCCAGCAACGGGTCTGTGTCAGCAGGCGTCCGTCGGCGTCTTTCAGTACCAGACGCCAGGGATAGTTCTGGATGAGCAGGCTGCCGTATCGGGAGGTGTACAGCGTACCTTTGTCCGTCTTCTCGGCTTTCCAGAAGGAGCGTCCGTCGGCGGGCTTTCCTATGAGCATGGGGTCGTCAGCATCTTCTTTCGGCACGATGGGCGAGGTGAGCATACGGATGCGGAGGGTACGTTCGCTGACCGGCTCGACGGTGAACGTCAGTTGCGGGTTATTGTCGTAGGCGGTCTCCGGGAAGTCCAGCGACTGGAGGGGCTGGTGCAGGTAAGTGTTTGCATTGAATGCCTGGCGGGGCATCAGTTGCTGGCGTTTCCACTGGACGGTTCCTTTACCGGTGGAGGTGTCGAACGATACCAGACTGTCGGCGAAGAAATAGGTGTTGCTGAGGTCCAGAAAATCCTGGCTCATGTCTTTCGACTGGGAAAGCAGGTATTGCACGCCGGCATTTGTTTTCAGTTGGGCATGCGCAGGCAGGGTGGCAGTTGCTGCCAGCAGCATAAAAGCTGCCCCTTTCATCAGTTGTCTCTCTTTCATGATAAATATATGATTTACGGTTACTGTTTCGATGCCGTAAAAGTAGAGAAATCCACACAGATGAAAGGGGTGGGTATGTTGCTTATGTAGGGCTGAAATGTTTATTTGGAAGCTTTCTTCCCGTAGAAACACATGAAATATACCCCGATAATCACAAACGGGATACTGAGCCACTGGCCCATGTTCAGCGTCATGCTGTCCTCAAAGTTCACCTGGTTTTCTTTCAGGAACTCGATGAAGAAACGGAAGGTGAAAATCTCCGTCAGGCAGAGTCCGAAGAAGAAACCGCGGTGATAGGGCAGGGAGGCTTCGGCCTGCACGGTGGTTGATTTCCGCTTGGTGGTGCTGAAATCTGTTTCGAGCTTGGTCTCTTGTTTCTTCTGTCCGCGTTTGTATAGCCAGACCATCCCCAGGAAGAAGATGAAGTAGGCGATGGCTTCGTAGAGCTGTGCCGGATGGCGGGGCAGCATGTCTTCGCGCTCGAAGATGAATGCCCAGGGCACGTCGGTCGGTTTACCGATGATTTCGGAGTTCATCAGGTTGGCAAGGCGGATGCAGCAGGCGGTGATGGGAGTGGCAACGGCTATCATGTCGAGCACGTCCATGTAGTGCATCTTCGTCTTGCGGCAGTACATCCAGAGGGCGATAATCAGGCCCAGCGTGCCGCCGTGGCTGGCAAGGCCGGTGTAACCCGTCATTTTCCATCCTGCGGCGGTCTGCTTGATGGGGAGAATCATTTCAACGAAGTGGTCCTGGTAGTAGGCCCAGTCGTAAAATATGCAGTGGCCCAGTCGTGCGCCTATCAGTATGCCGAAGAAGCAATAGAAGAAAAGAGGTTCGAATTTCTTTTCGTCTATTTTGCGGTCGTGGTACTGGTGTTGCACGATAAGGTAGGCAAAGGCGAGGCCGATAATCCATAATAAACCGTAGTAGCGGATGGATATGCCGAAGAAGTTGAATAGTTCGGGGTCGGGGTTCCAGTTGATGGTGAGTAGTGATAGCATATTTATGAAGAATTAAATTACTGAATTACGGGGTTGTTCGGGACAAAGGTATGAAATTATCTCGTTTGGCAGTTCATCGTGGCAGTTTATTTGAATTTCTCCGCCACCATCCTATACGTCGGCACCTCAATCCCTTGTTCCTCTGCAGCCGTAATCATGTCGAACAACAAGCCTTGTACTTCGCTCTGATGTCCTTTGGCCATATCTTTCTGCATGGAGGCGGTACTTTCGGGGGCGAGTTTGTCTATTACTTTGAGGTTATACTGCACGATGTCTTCCTTGAATTCTATACCCAACTTCCTGCCCAAAGCTGCACTCTCTTGTGACAGTCCGATAAAGGTGTCGCGCACTTTGCCCGGTTTCTGGACTTCGCCCATAGGTACGTCGTAATAGGCTCCGGTGACGGCCATAGCAGAAATGAAGGACCACTTGACGAATGTGTCCCGGTTGATGTCGTCGGAGATTTCGGCTTTGATGCCGCTTTCCTGCAAATCGCGTTGCACGGCTTCCAATGTTTCACGGGAAACAATCGTGCTGCGGTGTGCTCCGTAGACGAGCCGGAAAATCTTTCCCATCTGCGTGATTTCTCCCCGTCCGGATACGAATCCTACGATGTAGATGCAGCCGTCGAGCACCGTGACGCCGGGGACCAACCGCTGGATACGGGGACCGGTTCCGTAAACATTCAGGATGGGGATTACCACTGTACGCTCGTGTGAGGCACGTTTGATGAGTTCCGTAATGGAGTCTACGGAATAACCTTTGACGCAGACGAAGATAACATCCGCTTTGCCTTGGAATTCTTCTGCGGTAAATGCCGCCACTTTCAGACAATGTTCACCTTTCAAATCGGAGTGCAGTTGCAGACCGTTCCCGCGTATGGCGGCAAGGTGTTCGCCACGTGCAATGCAAGTGACGTCTTTGCCGGATAATGAAAGAAAGGCGGCGATGCTTCCGCCTACGCCGCCGGTACCTGCTATGAGGTATTTCAGATTACTGTTTGCCATTTGTTGTGTATGGTTTATTGAACGTAGTTTTCCTTTTCCATATAGTAAAGCCCTTCGCCCCGGTCACCGTTTTCCATGTCTTCCAGCTCTACTTTGAAGATACGGTAGGGAAGGTCTTTTTTGGGATGCTTGGGCATGTCTACTGTCAATAGATAGGCGTTGCCATATTCGTTGCTGTCGAAATATTCTTTTATTTCCTGCTTCATCAGCACGGGGACTTTCTCGCCGTCTATCCAGACGGTGACTTTCAGTTGCCCGGGGCGGGGAGCCATCTGGCATTCTCTGGCTTCTTTGTTTTGTTCTTGTTGCTCAATGTCACTCAGGTTTTCACCGTGTACCAATGACTCGGGCTTTGTTTCTTTCATCCATTGGTAGGTACGTGTCAAGCTCATGGGACGGACGTATATCTGATAAGTAGGCATGGCTCCGGGGATGCAGAAAGTACGCAGGCCATAAGCTTCCATACGATGATAACGTATGTCGAGTGTAGTGTCGCGGTCGGCGATGAAATCCCAGGCCCAGAACTCCAGGCGGTGTTCAGTCTCGGGCAACCCGCTTTTCATGGCAATGTGCGCATAGGAGGGCAGATAAATAGAGGCTGCACTTTGATATTTCCCTTTGGGTATACGGGCCGTGTAATGCCCGTCTTTGTCGGTTATGGCTTCTATGATGTCATTGAACTGCGGGTTTTGCCACCAGACGCTGGCACTGTCTATCGGCTGTCCGTTGTAATCAGTCACCCGTCCGTGAATGGTTACCGAGTCTTGCTGTTGTGCATAAACGGCAATACAGGACAATAAGAATAAAAGGAAGATAATCTGTTTCACAGTATTGTTATTGTATGGAGTTTATTAGAAAATGGCAATGTACAAAGAAAGTACATTGCCATCTGGAATGAATATCATTACACATTGAACCTGAAGTGCATGATGTCCCCATCCTGCACCACATACTCCTTGCCTTCCACACCCAACTTTCCGGCTTCGCGCACGGCTGCTTCGCTGCCATACTTGATATAATCCTCATACTTGATGACCTCTGCCCGGATAAACCCTTTCTCGAAATCCGTATGGATAACGCCGGCGCATTGCGGCGCTTTCCATCCCTTGCGATAGGTCCATGCCTTTACTTCCATCTCTCCGGCAGTGATGAAGGTTTCGAGATTCAGCAGGCTGTAGATAGCTTTAATCAAGCGGTTACAACCGCTTTCTTTCAGTCCCAGGTCTTCGAGGAACATCTGTTTTTCCTCGTATGTCTCCAGTTCGGCAATATCGGCTTCGGTCTGTGCGGAGATGATGATGAGTTCCGCATCCTCGCCCTTGATGGCTTCGCGCACCTGTTCTACGTACTGATTGCCGCCGGCGGCGCTGACATCATCCACGTTGCAGACGTACAGCACGGGTTTGGTGGTGAGCAGGAACATCTGCTTGGCACATTGTTCCTCGTCGTCGTTCTGCGGGATGACGGTGCGGGCGCTTTGCCCTTGTTCCAAGGCATCCTTGTAGCGGAGCAGGAGTTCGTACTCTATCTTTGCCGCCTTGTCGCCACCCACCTTGGCTATTTTCTCTACGCGCTTGATGCGGTTTTCCACGGTTTCGAGGTCTTTCAGTTGCAGCTCTGTGTCGATGATTTCCTTGTCGCGTACGGGGTTCACCGAGCCGTCCACGTGGACGATGTTGCCATTGTCGAAGCAGCGCAGCACGTGGATGATGGCGTCGCACTCGCGGATGTGGCCCAGGAACTGGTTGCCGAGTCCTTCACCTTTGCTGGCGCCCTTCACCAGTCCGGCAATGTCTACGATGTCGCACACGGCGGGTACGATACGTCCCGGGTGAACCAGCTCGGCGAGCTTCGTCAGTCGTTCGTCGGGTACGGACACTTGCCCCATTTGGGCGTCGATTGTACAGAACGGGAAGTTTGCCGCTTGTGCCTTTGCGCTGCTCAAGCAGTTGAAAAGAGTGGATTTTCCTACGTTGGGAAGGCCCACGATACCAGCTTTTAATGCCATAGTGTTATCTTGTTTTTTAGTTATTGTTCAGTTAATTGGATGCAAAGATAGTGCAAACCGAAGGCAGAATGAAATGAACGCGTTCATTTTTTATGCTGAGGTGCAGCCTATCTTCACTTTTTTAAGCAAAGATAGTACTTACCGGGGAAAGTGGGTATGTTAATTTGCATTAAAAGCACGAGAGTAAAATGATAAATTGATAGTTTTGTCGCAATTATAAATTTAAGTATCATTCTATAAATCAATGCGATTATGAAAAACAAAGTAAGAAAAATTCTGATGATTTTCTCATGTCTCATCGGTCTGTCTTTTACATTATCTGCACAGAATCCTTATCTGCCGCTTTGGGAATTTATTCCTGATGGTGAGCCCTATGTGTTTGAGGATCCTGACTGTCCCGGCAAGTACCGTCTTTATATTTATGGTTCGCACGATAATCTCAAGTGGATGTATTGCGGACGTGACCAGGTGGTGTGGTCGGCACCCGTAGAGGACCTGACCCGTTGGAGATATGACGGCGTGATATTTAAAGTCAATGAGTCGCCCGAACTGTATAAACTGAATGCTGATGGAACCGACGACGTGCTTTTTGCCCCTGACGTGACAGTAACTACCGATGCCGATGGTAAGAAAACTTACTACCTCTTTCCGAATAATCAAGGTGGTGGACGCAATTCCATGATTGCCAAAAGCGACCGTCCCGATGGCCCGTTTACGGTATGCAACTGGCATAAGGAGCGTCCTCGCGAGACTTTCGGTTGTTTGGGATTCGACCCCGCAGTGTTTGTCGATGATGATGGACGTGTGTATGGTTATTGGGGATTTGGCATTTCGCATGGCGCGGAGTTGGACCCTGCTACCATGTGCACGGTAAAGCCGGGTACCGAAGTGGTGGAGAACATGATTTCAGGCTATCGGCAGGAAGGTATATTCCGCTTCTTTGAGGCATCCTCCATCCGCAAGATTGAGGATAAGTATGTGTTTATCTATAGCCGTACTACCGCTGAGGGTGAAGATGGCTTGCCGAACGCCAGCAACTATACGCTGGCATACGCTTATAGCGAGCATCCTCTGGGTCCCTGGACCTATGGCGGAACAATCATCGATGCCCGTGCGCGCGAGTATGATGAAAAAGGCAATGTGATAGCTTCGGCCATGCCCGGTGGAAATACGCATGGCAGTATCTGCAAGATAGGAGGGCAATGGTACGTGTTCTATCATCGCCAGATAGGTACTGATTGCTATGCACGCCAGGCTATGGTGTCGGCCATTGATGTAAAGGTGGAAAAAGGAAAAGGTGGGAAAGTCGTGATTTCGCGCGGGGAATTCAACTCTGAGGGTTTCCTTCTTGAAGGGCTCAATCCTATGCAGCGCATCTCGGCCGGGTTGGCTTGTTGGCACACCAATCCCGGAGGTATCAAAGAGGTCTATCCCCATTATGTCTACACGGGGTCTTACATCCGGCCTGTGTACCGGGATAATAATCCCTATGCCGGCGATAACAACCACAAAATCCCGTTCGCTCCGGTGGTGAATAATACAAGTGGGTCGATTGTAGGATATAAATACTTGAATATGAATGCCGTTCCGCGAGATAAGTCTTTGCAGATGCAGTTAAGGTTGAAGGCTGAAGATACCGACGGACGCATCCGCATCATGCTGGGTAGCCCTTGGACAACAAAAGGCGGTGTAGAGATAGGACTTGTGGATGTGAAGGCTGGCAGCACTTGCAGGGAGTTCTATGCTCCGCTCTCTATTCCGGCAAAGCTGCATAAGGGAAAGCAGCCGCTCTTCTTTGTCTTCGAATCAGAAACCGAAGGCCAGTCCATCTGTGAGTTTTATGATTTCCTCATGTTGGCACGCCCATAAGTCTTTATACTTATGGAGGCGGATACTTATCTTGTGAGACCTTCTAAATAGAGCTATTGTATTAGTTCACAGTACTGAACACTTTGTTACACCCCGTCGGAACAGATTGTTTCTCTTGTATGAAACGACTTGTTTCGACGGGATAAAACGATTTGTTCCGTTATAGGAAACACTTTGTTTCCTTATAGAGAACACTCTGTTCCATTATAGGAAACAAACCGTTTCCATAGTCGGAAATGAAATGGGGCATATGCTTCATTGATACCGCTATTACTTTTCCTCCTCGAATATTCGGTTGAAAACTTGCCGCAGCTGTCCTTCGTCTGCGATAATGGCTTGGAGCTTCTTCAGCTGTTCCGCATTCTTGCCCTCGGGAAACCAGAGCTTCAGATAACCGCCGGGTGCATATTTTGCCATGAGATGCTGATGGAACCGCTGGTAGTGCCACTCCTTGTCGGCGGCAGGATTCTGTTTCAATCCGTACTGCACGGTGCGGCGCAGGGTGATGTCCGGGTCGATGATACGGTCCGCTTCGGCAACAATCTTGCCGTAGATGCTACGAGGTTCGTGGTCTGTAGAGGCGCGGTGGTCTTCTACGGCTTCTTTCATGAGGAGGATTTCCGTGTCGGAGAACCATTGCCGCAGGGTAGAGTCCGCCATCAGTATCTCGCCGGAGACAAGGTGGTGGGTGGCGCGGTCGCGGCACAGTCCCGTGTCATGGTAGGCGGCAATGACGTATGCCAGGCGTTCGTCCGCTTCGGGATATTGCCGGGCGAGGGCAAGGCTTTCTTCGATGACGGTGCGGACGTGTGAGAGGTTGTGTGCTTTGTCAAACTCCTTGTAACGGGGGATGATTGCTGTCTCGATGTAGGTAATGAGGGGCTTGGGTATCATGTGGCATTCCTTTTTCGGGTAAAGGTACGAATAATAACCGATAGCTGAATAACGAGGAGCAGGGAATGGCTCATAATCAGGTACCGATTACTATCTGTCTGTTTACTTAATGTTCCAAAGACTGCTCGTAGCTTTTCCCGTTGGCGTCAGTCACCACGATTTTTATTTTCTTTGCTTTATCGCTCGGTTTTGTAGAGAAAAAGAAATAAGCATTCTTGTTAGCTTGGCGACCACGTTCCTTCATATCCTTTCCCTCTGTGACAGCTTTGCGCTGCAGGAAGAAATCATAATCAGGATCCATGCCTTTATACTGCTTCATTTCGCCTTTCAACTTCCCGTCTTCGTAGTATTCCACTTTCCAGCGGTTATCCCAATTCCATACCTTGACGCAGAGTTCGTCTTCATGGCCGGGTACTGTACCCACGGGATAGTAACGGAACTGATAGTCACGGTCATGTCCTAATGACTTGAAATAATTTGCAATTCCGTTCTTGCCGGATTCGAATACTTGGTAGCCAATAGGGGTACCGTCTTTGCTATAGATGCCGTCCCATAACCACCACGCGCCTCCGATGGAGGCGATATTGTACTCACGAATGTTGTTTCTGATTTGTGTGTTGCATTGTACATGAGTGTGACCACTGAGAATATCTACCTTATAACCCTCGAAAAGGTCGAGTAACTCGGCTACGCGTCCCAACTTGTAGTTCTCGTTATAGAAGTATGCCGGAGCATGCATGCAAACAAACAGATGAGCCCCTTTGGGGACGTACTGCAGATAGCTCTTCACCCAATTGAGCTGCTGATCATTGAGCCCCACTTCATACTTCTTGTTTCCTTTATAAAGGATATTGTCCAAAACGATATAATAGTCTTTTCCAGCATTGAACGCATAGTAAGTGGGTCCAAAGAAATGCCGATAAAGATGTGCACTGGCATCATCGTCGCTCACCTCCTTGTCGTGGTCGTGGTTGCCGATAACCGGATAGATGGGAATTTGGATCTTTGCTATCTCTTGCTTGATGTGGGGAAACATTTCCAGGTTATCCCATAAGATGTCGCCCAAGAAGATGGCGAAAGCAGGAATATTCTGGCTCATATATTAAAAGCCCACTTGCTTGGGGTCGGGGAACGCTTCCGTTTCAAGCCGATGGAATGCGTTCTCTCCGCGCGGTTGTGTATCGGCTGCTGCCATCATGGCGTATTTGCCTCCTACTGTTCCCCAGCGATGGAGCTGGAAATCGTGGCTGTTCTCGTTCAGAGTCTTATAGAAGACGGGAGTACCCCCGTTGCAAGGAGCCATATAGCCTGAAGGTGTCACTACATAGATAAAGTGGGCCTTCTCATCAGCATCAATCATATAGCTTCCGTCTTCACTGGTAAGAGCGAATGCGGTGCCATCGGTTACTACAACTTTGGCCAGCCCCTTGCCGTCGGCCATGACTTTGCCTTTAATCTCTTTAGCTTCTGCCCCTATTGCCATAAGCAGCAATGCGGCGTAAAAAATGTTCTTTTTGTTCATTGCTTTTCTCTTTCAATTATTTGTTGTTTGAATTGAGAGCAAAAATAGGTGAGTGAAATTACTTCGTCGTTTCTATGGGGTTACGTTCAAGTTACATATGTCGGGCTCTCATCCGGTGTCATATCAAAATCACAGAAGTGACACAAGTCTGTAATACAGCATCCATTCTTTTGCAGCCGAAATTAAAATCATCATAGAAACTAATGAAAACAAGAATGATTAAATCCTTTGTGTGTGTATGTGGGCTGCTTGTTTCGTTGAATGTAGTCGCAGCTTCACTGAAACCCGTCAAAGGTAAAGTGGTGGACCGGTTCAATAATCCACTTCCCGGTGCTACAATTCAAGTGACCCATTCTCCCGAGAAAACCATTACCGATGTGGACGGCAACTTCAATTTTGAAACCATCGAAGACGCGGAACTCATCGTATCCTACATCGGCTTCCGTACCCTCAAGCTGAAGACTGCAGGGGAGAACTTCATTCATGTGGTACTGGATGAAGACTCACAATTGCTTAACGACGTGGTAGTGGTAGGTTATAGCACTAACAAGAAGGTTAATCTGTCAGGCTCGGTTTCTTCGCTTAACAGCGAGAAGCTTGCAAGCCGTCGAGTATCAAACGTATCTTCGGCTCTGCAAGGCATGGCTGCAGGTGTAACTGTCACTACACAGAGCGGTGAGCCAGGCGGCAATGGCGGTCATATACGTATACGTGGTATCGGAACCTTCGGTGGTGATAGTGCCGCCCCGTTGGTGTTGGTCGATGGCGTAGAAGGAACCATAGATGAAGTGGATCCTAACATCATCGAGTCAGTGTCCGTCTTGAAAGATGCTGCATCTGCATCCATCTATGGCTCACGTGCTGCCAATGGTGTCATTCTGGTGACTACCAAACGGGGTGGCAGTCAAGACAAGTTCAGCATATCCTATAAAGGATATTTTGGATTCCAAGGCGCAACGATGCTTCCTCAAAAAGTGGATGCATTGGAATATATGCAATTGGAAAATGTGGCAGCAGGTAACGACGGATCCGACCTGCCCTATAGTGATGAATATATAAGGGAATATGTGGCTGGCATGGCTACTGACCCGGACATCTATCCTAATACAGACTGGCAGGACTTGATTCTTACAGAAAACGGATTCAACCATGGGCATACGCTTACTCTGACTTCTTCATCAGAACGTATCAAGACACTTACTTCTATAGGGTATCTGGACCAGACGGGTATAGTGGTCAATTCCTCTTACCGTAAAATCTCTGTACGCAACAATATGGACATCAAGCTTAGCGACCGTCTGGACATGAAGTTTGACATACAAGTAAGCAATGCCAATAAAAATAGTTCTCCCTACGAAGGACATGCCTTCAATTATATGAACACCCGAACCCCGAACATTGTCAATCAATTTACTACTGGTCTTTATAATGGGGCAAATGGTCTGATGGGCAATAACCCCGTGCTGTTGTTGCGTGAAGGCGGTATTGTGAAAAACAATGTTATCCGTGCTACCATGGCGATGGCTCTGACCTATAAGATTCTCGATGGATGGAATGTGTCAGTTCAAGCCACTCCACGTTATATCACCAAGAATAACCATAACTATAAGAATTCTGTCACCACGTATGGTGACCCGGAAGGTACTACCAGCTTCAAGAGCGGCGAAACCTACAACTCGCTTACAGAATCGGCCTACCGTTACTTCTACTGGAACACACAGGCACTGACCAACTATGAGAAACAGCTGGATGACCACTACTTCAAAGTAATGGCAGGTATGGAGTGTCAGACCTATACAGAAAAGACTCTTTCTGCCTATCGTCAAGTATTCAACTTCCCTCAATATGACCAAATTGATGCCGGTAACATTGAGAACATGAACAATGGAGGAGGGGAGTACCAATGGGCCATCAACTCCTTCTTTGGCCGCTTGAATTACAACTACAAGGAACGCTACCTTGTGGAGGCCAATATCCGTACCGACGGTTCTTCCAGATTTGCAGAGGGTAACCGATATGGCGTGTTCCCTTCATTCTCTGCAGCATGGCGCATCAGCGAGGAACCCTTTATGGAATCTATACGCGATAGAGTGGATAATCTGAAATTACGTGCCTCTTGGGGCAAACTGGGCAACCAGAATATCGGAAGTTCCTATTATCCCACTACTCAGCAACTCTCTACGGGCTCTATATCTATGGGAGGTAATCTTTACACGACCTCTGCTGTTACCTCGCTCTCCAATAGGGACCTTACATGGGAGACTTCTACCATGACTGACTTAGGCATAGATCTTTCACTGTTCGGCTGTATCAACATCACTGCCGACTGGTATAGGAAGATAACGGATGGTATCCTGATGAAGCTGGACATCCCCAACCACATTGGTATGGGTGCTCCCTTCCAGAATGCCGGCAAGGTAAGAAACCAGGGATGGGAGCTAAGCGTAGGCTACAGCAAGAAGCTGACGAGGGACTTTTTGCTGGATGCCGCCCTTACGCTGAGCGACGTGAAAAACACCATCACCGACATGCGGGGCACAAGCAGCACAAGCGGTGATATTCGTAACCAAGAGGGGTCTTCCATTAACTCCATTTACGGATTGATATGCGACGGTTTCATCAATTCACAAGAAGAAGCGGACGAAATCAATGCCAACTGTCCCCAATTCGGTACAACCGTATATCCCGGTGACCTGAAATACCGGAATGTCAGCGGAGACAACAAAATTACTACAGATGACAAGACGATTATCGGAAGTACAGTTCCACGCTATAGTTATAGCTTTAATTTAGGAGTGGGATACAAAGGAATTCGTCTTTCGGCTTTCTTGCAAGGAGTTGGCAAGGCCGACGGTTATCTCAATTCCTACTACGTGATGCCTTGCTATCAGGGAGGAACCTACCGCAAGGAACACCTTGACTATTGGACGGAGCAGAATCATGATGCATCCACGCCTCGCCTCTCTTATAAGAGCAGTAACAACACCTATACATCATCCTTCTGGATGAAGAGTGCCGCTTACCTGCGTCTGAAGAACCTGCAGCTGGGTTACGACCTGCCCTCCAAATGGATGAAAGCCATCGGACTGAAGTCTGCCTACATTTATGCCAATGCTGAGAATCTCTTGACTTTTACTGACTTTTGGGATGGCTATGACCCCGAAGTCAACTATAACGCATCAGCAACAGATGGGGTATCTCTGGGTGCGGCAAACAATTATCCCCAGACGAAAGCCTTCACTTTTGGCGTTGACATCAAATTCTGATTAGCCGGAATAGGGAAACCGTCTGTATTCAAGAAGACATAAAAAGAAAAAATGATATGAAACGAAACAATATTTATACAGCACTCCTTTCGCTGTCTCTATTAAGTCTCGGTGCTTGTTCACTCGACCTTGAACCACTCACTTCACCGTCTTCTGCCTCTTATCCTTCGAGTATGGAAGAGGCGAATTTCGGTTTGAACGCTGTTTACTCATCTCTGACAGCTTATAGTGCCAGCACCACCACCTGGTGGAAGGTGACAGACAATATTACCGATATTGGTGCTACACGTGTCAACACGGCTATGTATACGGAATTAATCACCTCCGGAGCTTCTGCTGAAAACGCGGTGGCAAACAAGCTTTATAATTGCGTGTATAAGACCGTGGCACGTATCAACCAGCTTCTCGATGCGCTGGATAATCTGCGTGGCACAGCCTCTGATACGGATATAGAGAGTATACGGGCAGAGCTGCTGTGCATACGGGCATTCTGTTATGATCAAGCTTGCCAGCACTATGGAGACTTGCCGTATGTGGTCCACACAGCGGGTATAAATGACAGCCAGACCCCACGTACACCGAGAGAGACCATTGTAGAGAATCTGCTTTCGGATCTTAGCGACGAGTGTTTGGCTAACCTTCCACTCCGCCATAAAGCAGAAAGCTATGGCAGTGCACGCATCGGACGGGTAGCAGCGTATGCGTTACGTGCCCGTATTGCCTTGAATTGGAAAAAGTATGACTTGGCTGCCAGTTCGGCCAAACAAGCCTTGAATTTGGCTAAGGAGGCAGGCTTTGAATTGGAATCCATCAATACACAGTATTGTGGAGAAAGTCATGAGGCAGGAGAGCCAACCGGTCAGACGGCTCTGTTTGGTTATGACGGTGAGGCAAGCAATGAGTGGCTCTGGTCCGTGCAGTATGATGCGGTAATATCCAGTAATAAAACCAAGGAGGCATATTACATGGCTCCACGTACACTGGGAGGATGCGCCTATTTTGGTCCTACACAAACATTTGTTGATATGTTTCAATGCAAGGATGGCAAATCGATTACGGAATCTTCTCTGTATGACTGGCAGAACCCTTGGCAAAACCGGGACCCTCGTCTGGATCTTTTCTGTTTGCGACCTGGTTCACGCATATTCAATCTAGAATTCCAGACTTCCACTACCAGTAAAAAGATTCACGACTATAGCACGGGCAAGGACGTGACAAACATGGAGTCACAGGGAACCAAGGGCGTATACGGTGCCAATGGCACTAAAGGTCCTGCTGGATATCTCTGGAGGAAATATTTGGATATAGCCGAGTTGGAAAGAGCTGCAATCTCCAACCATGAAACCAGTGATCTTAATTGCGGCTTGATGCGTTTAGCAGAGGTTTATCTAATAGAGGCAGAAGCCAATATTGAAATGGCTGATGGCAATCTGGAGTTAGCACGAACGGACATCAATATAATTCGTAATCGTGTAGGAATGCCCGATGTGGTAGTTACTTCGCAGAGCGGACTCCGAAAGGCATTACGTTACGAACGTACTGTTGAACTTTGTAATGAAGGTTTTCGTTGGTTTGATCTCCGTCGTTGGGGTATGGCTTCTACAGTGATGACAGGTAAGATTTATGCTCCCAATCAAAAAGGGCTTATGTCCAATGCCAAGCCTTCATTTGATGACAACTGGCATCCGGCATATTCAGAAGGTAGTTCTTGGGATGGGAAAGCACTGAATCTCCGTGTGTATAACACGATGAAGTATATCAAAGGAAAGGATGAACTTTGGCCGCTTCCCCAAAGTGAGATTGATACAAACAGTGCCATTATAGAAAACAATCCAGGATACTAATCGTGTAAGGTTATTGGTATCTGACGGAAAGGATTTGTTTTTCAAGATATAATAAAAGAGCCGGAATGTGCGAATCATTCCGGCTCTTTTATAAAAGGTTTCGGTTATTGTTGTTAGGAATAAGATTTCTTACTTTAAGAGAGAGTTTGTCAATTACATGTTAGGGTTGTCCATGATTACTGTCATCTCGGGAACCAGTATGTATTCGCCTTTCTTGTTGTTCCATTTGTAGTATGTGGTAGTCATCGTCTTGCCTTGGTATGCATAGCGGATGCACATGTCCTTGCCCCATGTATTCTTGGTGCTGTTCCATTTCAGGGCTTCGCTTTCTGTCATGCGGTTCTGGTCGTCGTACTTATAATTGTACTTCATATAGTTGGCAAGCGTGTTTCCGTCCATCTTGTATACGGTCTCTGCCACCTTCATGCCGTTTACTTCTTCCGAATTGTAAATGAGGTTGCTCTTATTGTCGGCTGAGGCATTTAATCCGCAAACTAAGAGAAGTGCTGAAACAATCACTGTTTTTAAAGATACTTTTGCTTTCATGGTTTTATGTCTTTTTTAGTTTAACTTTCTATTTTCTATCAATATGTCATTTATTTCGCTGCAAAGGTACGTATTAAATTGACATAAATATAAATATCAGATTAAATTTTATCAATATGTCAGTAGTGAGGGTTTCGGTATGCTTTCCTTTTGGCAAGATTGGTGAATAAAAAATATCCGGCAGCGAGGTTGCCGGATATTCTGATGAGCAAACTGTATTTGGAAAGGATTGCTTCTGTTGCTTTCTGATTGTAAGTTAAATAAAGTTATTGGGCTGTTTAGTGTGCCTGCAACCAGTTGTTTCCCCACCCACAATCGGCTTTCAGGGGTACGTACATGCGATATGCCTGCTCCATCTCTTCGATTACGATTTTCTGTACAAGCTCTTTTTCTGCCTCTGGAACGCTGAAATTTAGTTCGTCATGGACCTGTAAAATCATCTTTGCTTTCAGATTGTAAGCTTGGAAGCGCTGATAGATGTGTGCCATGGCTACTTTTATGATGTCGGCGGCACTTCCCTGGATGGGAGCGTTGATGGCATTCCGTTCGGCATAGCCCCGTACCACCCCGTTTCTTGAGTTGATGTCCGGCAGGAAGCGCTTGCGGTGGAAGATGGTTTCCACATAGCCGTTCTCGCGTGCCACCTGGATGCTTTTATCCATATACTCCTTCACTTGTGGGTAGGTTTCAAAGTAGCCGTCTATCAGCTCTTTGGCTTCCTGGCGAGAAACGCCCATGCGTTCGGCAAGCCCGAAGACGGAGATGCCGTAGATGATGCCGAAGTTTGCCGTTTTTGCCTTGCGGCGCATGTCGGCGGTTACGTCGTTTATATCTATCTTATATATCTTGGCAGCGGTGGCGGCGTGGATGTCGTGTCCGCTGAGGAAGGCGTCTATCATGTTCTTATCTTCGCTGAGGTGTGCCATGATGCGCAGCTCTATCTGCGAGTAGTCGGCAGAGAAGAACTCGCAGCCGGTGTCGGGGATGAACGCCTTGCGGATTTCCTTTCCGTCTTCGTCGCGGATGGGGATGTTCTGCAGGTTGGGATTGCTGGAGCTGAGGCGTCCGGTAGCGGTCACCGCCTGGTTGAAGGAGGTGTGTATGCGGCCCGTACGTGGGTTGATGAGCTGGGGCAGGGCATCTATATAGGTGCTCAGCAGTTTCTTCAGTCCGCGGTATTCCAGTATCTTCCCGATGATGTCGTGCTTGCTGCGGTAGCTTTGCAGCACCTCTTCGGAGGTGACGTATTGTCCGGTCTTGGTCTTTTTCGCTTTCTCCACGATTTTCAGCTTGTCGAACAGCACTTCGCCTACCTGCTTGGCGGAGCTGATATTGAATGTCTCGCCAGCCATCTCGTAGATTTCCTTCTCAATCTCCTGCAGACGGACGGTGAAGTGTTGGGACGATTGCTTCAAGGCTTCCGTGTCGAGCAGCACTCCGTTGCTCTCTATATTAACAAGTACGGGGACGAGCGGCATCTCTATTTCGTAGAACAGATGTTCGGCACCTTGCTCCTTCAGTTCCTTTTCCAGCACGTTTTTCAGTTTGAGGGTGACGTCCGCATCCTCGCAGGCATAACGGTAGACATCTTCGGGTGGAAGGTCGCGCATGTTCTTTTGGTTTTTGCCTCGCGCTCCAATTAGCTCATCGATGTGGATGGTCTGGTAGTGCAGGTAGATTTCCGCCAGATAGTCCATGTTGTGTCGCAGTTCGGGTTGAAGCACGTAGTGGGCAAGCATGGTGTCGAAAAGTTTGCCTTTCACCTGGACGCCGTAATTTTGGAGGATAATCATATCGTACTTGATATTTTGTCCCACCTTCATGGATTTCTCGTTTTCGAAGAGGGGACGGAACTCGTTTACAATTTTTAAGACTTCCTCTCGTTCGGCGGGAACGGGTACGTAGTATGCACGGTTTTCGGCATCGCTG
>OLOL01001905.1_pt1 | contig 16367 bp, 20 predicted proteins | sample 1673081 | NCBI WGS metagenome assembly OLOL01 (sample SAMEA3136753, study PRJEB25190) | human gut metagenome
CGACATCACGCGGAAAAAGAAGCTGCTGGAAAAGCAGAAGGAGGGCAAGAAGCGCATGCGCACGCTCGGCACGGTCGAGGTGCCGCAGGAAGCGTTTATGGCCGTCCTCAAGCTGGACAACGAATGACCCGCACGGCGTACCTGCATATCCCCTTCTGCCGCTCGAAGTGCCTGTACTGTGATTTTTATTCATCCCCCGGCGCGGACGAGGCGCGGCTGGACGCCTACACCCGCGCGCTGCTGCTGCAAATCGGCGGAGCGGGCGGCGCTGTCGAGCGTCTACTTCGGCGGCGGCACCCCCGCCGTACTCGGCACGCGCCGGCTGACGGCGCTGCTGGACGCGCTGGCGGCGCGCTTTTCGATCGATACCGACGCGGAGGTCACGCTCGAGCTGAACCCCAATTCGCTCGGCTGTGCCGACCTCGCCGTGCTGCGGGCGGCGGGCTTCAACCGGCTGTCGATCGGATTGCAGTCGGCGCTGCCGCAGGGACTCGCGGCGCTGGGCCGCACGCACACGGCGGAGGACTTTCTGCGGTGTGTGGACAGCGCGCGGAAGGCCGGCTTTTCCAACCTGTCGGCGGATATGATTTTCGCCGTCCCCGGCCTTTCGGCGGACGAAAACCTCGCGACGGCCGCCTTTTTGGCCGATTGCGGCTTAGAGCACATTTCCGCCTACGAGCTTTCCTACGAGGCGGGTACGCCGCTGACGCGCGCGCTGGAGGCCGGCCTCATAACCGCGCCCGGCGACGAGGAGGCCGGCGAGCTGTACACGCGCATCTGCGCGCTGCTGCGCGGGCGGGGCTATGCGCACTATGAAATCAGCAATTTTGCGAAGCCCGGTTATGCCTCGCGGCACAACCTGCACTACTGGGCCTGCGGGGAGTATTACGCCTTCGGCGCGGCGGCGCACGGGTACCTGAACGGAAAGCGCTTTTCGGTCGTCCGCGACACGGACGCCTACATCGCGCGCACGCGCGGCGCGCATTTTTGGGAAGCCTGCGACGACCTCCCCGCCCTGCCCCTCTCCGCGGAGGAGCGGGAGGAGGAGCGGGTGTTCCTCGGGCTGCGGACGGCGGACGGCGTCGCGCTGACGCCGGCGCTGCGGCAAAAAACAGAAGCACAGGCGGCGTTTTTTGCGCGCTGCGAGGCGGCGGGGTATCTGGCGCGCGAAGGCGGGCGGCTGCGGCTGTCCGAGGCGGGCTGGCGGCTGTCCGACAGCATAATCGCCAAATTGATTTGATTGCATTTGTACCATCTGCACAAAAAACATCGGACAAATCCGCTATTGCAAAAGGCGGATTTCGGGTGTACACTGAGAACGTATCACCTTTGGCCTGCCTGCCGAGGGTGTGGCCGAGGCCCGCCCCCGTCTGGAGCGCGTGGAGGCCGATGTGATGGGCAACCTCCATCGGCTGGGCGTTCAGTCGGAGCCGCTGGCTGGTCGGGATCGGCTGGCTTTGCTCCACAGCCAGATGCACCCCGGCAATCGGGAGCCGTTCCGCTTTGCGTGGAAGGACATCCCCAAACACGGCCTTGGCACCAAGGACTATATCGCCCCGGACAGCTTCGACTTCCGGGACAGCCGCACTTTCCGGGTGGGCCGCTATTGGGGCGCGGCGTCCTATTTGCAGATTTTGGCGTCGGAGCTGTCTGACAAGCTCCTTGCCGAGATTTTAGAATTGGATGCGGAGCTGACCGTTACCATGCACATTCAGACGGTGGATCAGCTCAAAGCCATTAAGACCATCAAGGGAAAAATTTCCGACATTGGCCGCATGAAGGCCGAGGAGCAGAAAAAGGCTGTCCGGGCAGGGTACGACATGGAGATTTTACCCCCCGACCTCATCACTTTCAGCAAGGACGCCGCCGAGCTGCTGGCCGACCTCCAGTCCCGGAATGAAAGAATGTTCCTGCTGACTTTTACGGTGGTGAACATGGCACCCAACCGCCAGCGGCTTGAAAACGATGTGTTCACCGTGGGCGGTATCGCGCAGAAGTACAACTGCGCCTTAAAGCGTCTGGACTGGCAGCAGGAGCAGGCGTTTGTTTCCTCGCTGGCCCTCGGCTATAACGGGCTGGAGATCCAGCGGGGCATGACTACCAGCTCCACGGCTATTTTCATCCCCTTTATGACAAGGGAGCTCCGAATGGGCGGGCAGGCGCTCTACTACGGCATGAACGCCCTTTCCCACAATGTCATCATGGCTGACCGCAAAAAGCTGAAGTCGGCCAATGGAATGTACCTCGGCTCAACGGGATCGGGCAAGAGCTTTGCGGCCAAGCGAGAACTGCTCAATGTATTTCTCGCCACCAATGACCGCATTGTGATTGTTGACCCGATGGGCGAATATGTCCCGCTGGCCCGAAGGCTGGGGGCTCAGGTGATCGAGATTGCCCCGGACAGCCCCAACCACTTGAACCCTATGGACATCCAACTGAATATGAACGGCGGCGAAAGCCCCCTGTCCATGAAGGCGGATTTCCTCTTGTCCCTGTGTGAGCTGATCTTGGGCGGCAAGGAGGGCTTACAGCCCATCGAGCGGACGGTCATTGACCGTTGTGTGCGGCAGGTCTACCGGGAGATGGCGCTGGGGCTGGAAAATGCAAAAACGCCCCTGCTTCAAGATTTGTATGAGGAGCTTCTGAAACAGCCCGAGCCCGAGGCAAAACGGGTGGCAACGGCGCTGGAGCTCTACTGCACAGGCTCCCTCAACCTGTTCAACCACCATACCAATGTGCAGACCTCAAACCGGGTGGTGTGCATCGTGCTGAAGGGCATGGGTGAAAACCTCCGCAAGATCGCCATGCACATTACCAATGAGTTTGTCACCCAGGCCGTGGACGAAAACTACCGGGCGGGGGTGGCGACTTGGTGCTACTTCGACGAGTTCCATGTTCTGCTCCGTGACCAGTTGACCGCCAGCTACTTTGTGGCCGTCTGGAAAATGCTCCGTAAAAAGGGCTGTGTCCCCAGCGCATTGACGCAAAATGTGAAAGACCTTTTAGCCAGCGCGGAGATCTCAAACATTCTGGACAACACCGATTTCATGGTGCTGCTGTCACAGGCCCAGAGTGACCGGGCGATTTTGGCAAAGCAGCTCGGCATTTCAGAGCACCAGCTTTCCTACATCACCCACTCCAATTCGGGCGAGGGCCTGTTGTTCTATGGGAATGTGACCATCCCGTTTATTGACCGTTTCCCGCGTGGTGAGATTTACGATCTGCTGACGACCCGCCCGGAGGATATGACCCATGAACGAAAAGACGAGTAACGGCACTTCGGGACAAAATGTCCCGAAGTCAAAGTTCCGACACAAGAGCCGGCAGGAACAGGCGGCGGAGTCCAAGCTCCGTATGGAAAAGCGGGGTGAAAAGCTGGATAAGGCCCGGGGCAAGCTGGCGAAGCAGAAACCGCCCAAGCGTCCCGGCCCCGTGAAGCGTGTGGGCCGGGCGGCGCTGGGCGGTGTGCATGGCTTTGTGCATGGGAAAATCTATGAGGTGGAGCATGAAAATGTGGGCACCGAGGGCGCTCACCGCTCCGAGCTGGTGGGCGAGTCTGTTCTGCGGCACGGTACGCGCCATGTAAAAAAGACTATCCGGGAGCACCCGGCCAAGGCCGTCCAAAGAGCCGAGTCCAAGTACATCAAGGCTACGGCGGACTATCAGTACCGGGCGGCGGCTCTGGAGCATCCTGAGCTGGACAAGGGGGCCTTTTCCCGGTATCTGCAAAAGCGGCGTATCCAAAAGCAGTATGCGAAACAGGCGCGGGAGGCCGCAAAGCAAGGGGCAAAGGCCGCTGAGAAAACGGCTGTCACCACGGAAAAGCTGACGGCCCGGACGGTGGCTTTCGTCAAGCGGCATCCCGTGGGCGTGGTCATCGGTCTGGCCTGCGCCCTGCTGATCTTCTCGCTCCAGTCCTGTGTTTTCTCGATGGTGACGGTAGGAAACGGCATTGTGGGGGCGGTGGCAGCCAGCACCTATGCGTCCGAGGACGCGGATATGCTGGGGGCCGAAGCCGCCTATTGTGCATTGGAGGACGAGCTGCGGGAGTATCTCGACACCTATGAAGCCACCCACGATTACGACGAATACCATTTTGACCTCGATGACATTGAGCACGACCCCTATGTGCTGATCTCCATGATCTCCGCGCTCCACGAGGGGGCGTGGACGGTGGACGAGGTACAGGGTACGCTCCAAAACCTCTTTGACCGCCAGTACATTCTGACCGAGGAGGTGGAGGTTGAGGTGCGGTATCGGACGGAAACCGACACTTGGACGGACGAGGAGGGCAACACCCACACGGACACTTACCAAGTGCCGTATGACTACTACATTTGCTATGTGACGCTGGAAAATTTCAATCTGTCCCATGTGCCGATCTACATGATGTCCGAGGAACAGCTTTCCCGATACGCCCTCTATATGGCCACGCTGGGCAACCGCCCCGACCTGTTCCCGCAGTCCGGCTATGTGCCGAAGTACACCAATCCGCCCCCGAAGCACGATGTCCCGGAGGCATATCTGGCCGATGAAACCTTTGCCGCCATTCTGAAGGAGGCCGAGAAGTATTTGGGCTTTCCCTATGTGTGGGGCGGCTCCAATCCCAACACTTCCTTTGACTGCTCTGGCTTCGTCAGCTATGTTTACAATCAATGCGGCTGGGACTTCGGACGGCTGGGAGCCCAGGGGCTCTACAACATTTCCACCCCAACCAACAACCCCAAGCCCGGCGATCTGGTTTTCTTTAAGGGAACCTATGACACGCCGGGCGTTTCTCATGTAGGCATCTATGTGGGCGACGGCTGGATGCTCGACTGCGGCGATCCCATCCATTATTCCAATCTCAACACGAGCTATTGGCAGTCCCACTTCTACGCCTACGGCAAACTTTATTGACAGGAGGATTTTTGAATATGGCAATCAGCAAAAGCGCAAAAATCGAGGCTGAGATCGAAAAGGTCAAGGCCAAGATTGCGGAACAGCAGGCCCGGCTGAAGGAGCTGGAACAGAAAAAGCACGAGGCGGAAAACAGCGAGATCGTGGACATCGTGCGGGGCATGAGTATTTCTCTCACCGATCTGCCCCTGTTGCTCCAGTCCATTCAGAACGGCGGCAAGGCAGCTTTGGGACAGAGTGTCCCGAAGTCTGAGGACAAGGAGGAGACTATATGAAAAGAGGATTTAGGATGCTGATGGCGGCGTTCTGCTCCGTCGTTTTTTTATGCGGTTTTTCCGTTACGGCCTACGCCGGGGGTGGCGACGAGGTCATGGACTATGAGACTGAGCCCGTGGTGGAAACCAAGCCCGCAACGGAGCCCGAACCCGCGCCCACCATCGAACCCGGCGCGGGCTTTGCGGAGGAGGGCAACCTTGTGACCCGCGATCTGCTCTATGACAAGAACACCAACAAGCAGTTTATTTCCGTCCAGACCAGCGGCGGCAACACTTTCTATATCGTCATCGATTACGACAAGCCCACCGACGAGGACGGCGAACAGTACGAAACCTACTTTTTCAGCATTGTGGACGAGGCCGATCTGCTGGCTGCTATGGAGTCTGCTGGCGTTGAGCTGCCCGCCTGCACCTGTAAGGAGAAATGCGTGGTGGGTGCAATCAACACCGATTGCCCGGTCTGCTCCATCAATATGGGCGAGTGTGCGGGCGTGACCCCAGAGCCAGAGCCCGAACCTACCACGGAGCCACAGCCCGAGGAGCCCGCGAAAAAGAACGGGGCCGGGCCGCTGATCCTTGTGCTGGCTATCTTCGCCATTGGCGGCGGGGCCGGGTGGTACTTCAAGATTTACCGCCCCCAGCACCAGCAGGCCGCTGCGCCCGAGGATGACTACGAGGAAGAAATGGACGCTTACAACGATTTTGAGGATGACGGCCCTCCGTGGGACGAGGACGATCCCGAACCCGGAGAGGAGGACGAGGCATGAACTTTACGAAAAGCCCCTATGAGGCCATGATGAAAAAGCCGTCCCACATTCAGACCCCGCCCCCGTCCAAGGCACCCAAGGGCTCCCGCTGTCACGGCTGTCCCTACTGGCGGGGCATCGCCTGTGTGTCCTGTTACCGTGAGCTTTTGGGCAAGCCGGGCGGGAGGTGATGCTGTGGCCCGTGAGCTGACCCGAGAGGAAAAGGGAAAAATCCGTGCGCTGGTGACAAAGTGGTGCGCCAACTACGACCGGGAATACGGCTGCTTACCGCTGGACTGCGAGTGCTATATGCTGGGGAAATGCTGGACGGGGAGCTATTGCCGCTACTTCCGGGATGCCGTTCTGCCCCTTGACCCTGTGCTGGAGGCGGGGCTGACCGCCGAGGGCCCCGCCCCGGAAACCCGGCCCTGCCCGGTCTGCGGCAGCGTCTTTCTCCCGGACGGCAGGACGCGCTACTGCTCCCCGGCCTGTGCCAAGAAAGCCCACCGCCGCCAGCAGCGGGATCACATGAAGAAAAAGCGGGGCTGGTCTGTTGACAATTAGGCCCGAAAAAAGCCCGGTATCTCAAGGTTTTTCGGGGCCGCTTTAGGGGTGGCCCGTATGTTTTTACTGCCCGCCCCTGTTTGGCCCCGATGCTGTCAACATTTTTACGCCCTACTTTGGGACACTTTGTCCCGAAGTAGGGCTATTTTTGAAAGGAGGAACCATGCCGAAGTATTATGAAATCAGCGAGGCGGCGGCAAAGCGGGCAAAGGATATGAACAGCTTTTCCGACTACAAGCCCGGTTCGGCTACAAGCGCCTACCGCCAGATGGTGGATAAGGCGTATGCCATAGCGGAACGCCAGAAGGCCCGTGTCGATCCCATGTACCATGACAAGATCGACGCGCTGGTTGACCGCTACGCCAAAAAGCTGGCCGCCAACCTCAACGAGTCCCATGTCATTGATGGCCGTGTGCCGTCCATTCTGATCGCCGGGGGCGGTAATTTCCCGGTACGCAAAAAGGAAAAGCAGAACGCCGCCCGTGACCGCAATATGGGCGAGTACATGGAAATTGAGAAGCTGCTGGATAAGATCAGGTCTGTGGGTACAGGCGGGATCAGCGCCGACGATGACCTTGCCGTGGAAAAGCTGGAAAAGAAGCTGGCGGGGCTGGAGGAACTGCAAGCCACCATGAAAAGCGTCAATGCCTATTACCGCAAGCACAAGACATTGGAGGGCTGTCCCGGCCTGTCCGACGAGGATATTGGCAGGCTGCAATCCTCTATGGCGAATGACTGGCGCAAAGACCCGGTGCCTTATCCCTCTTTTCTGCTGACGAACAACAACGCTAATATCCGCCGGGTGCGCCAGCGCATTGACGATCTGAAAAACCGCAGCGAGTTTGTGGGCTGGACTTTCCACGGCGGCGAGGCCAAGATCAACGAGGCCGAGAACCGTTTGCAACTGCTTTTCGATGAAAAGCCCCCGGAGGATCAGCGGAGGGCGCTGAAATCCGAGGGCTTCAAGTGGGCTCCCAGCCAAGGTGCGTGGCAGCGGCAGCTCAACCAGAACGCGATTCGGGCGGCGGCCCGTCTGGACTTCCTGCGTCCCGAGGACGGCCAGAGCCCCTACCAGCTCCAACCCTTTGCCCGGAAAGCAGAAAAGGATATGTCACGATAAGGAGGTTCTATGGATAAAAACCAAGGCTATGCCATTCTGAAGGCCGTGATGCTGGAAAACGGCAGGGGCTTTGCGCTGGGGGAACATCCCACCGCTCCGTCCCCCTATGTCACATGGGCCTGTTATGATGATAAAAACGGCCAGCGTCAATATGAGTGGGGGCACTACGGCAACGATCTGACCGCTATGGAAAAGGACTTTGCAGACCGGGTGCAGGACTACCAGCGGCTTTTCAATGTCAAGATCGTGCAGATCGAGGCCCCCGGCCTTTACAAGTATTACTCCACCCAGCGGCCTGTGGACATCGGCACATTCCCGAAGCCGCCCCATAACGCCCCGGATGAGATCGTCAACTACGATCAGCGCATCCCCGTGGAGGGCGGCGCGTTTGTGGCGTGGGGCCATCTGACCTACACCAAACCGCTGACGGAAAAACAGGCGTCCGACTATGAGCTCCGTCCCGCACCCAATATTTCCGAGTTGCGGCGGGAAAGCTGCGGCAGGCCCCGACCGATTGCCCAGCAGATGAAGGAGGCCGCTGCTCTGACCGAGACCAACCGGGGCGATCCTGCCCCCAAGAAAAAAGCCCCCGACCGGGGCGACCGATAGGAGGATCAAAATGGAAGAAAGATATAATCCCATGAAAAGCGCAGAGATCGCCGCCGAGCATAACTACAACATGATCGACGGCGTTCTGAACAACCAGCTTCCGGCTCTGCCCCCGGAACGGGAAAAGAAACTGGATAAGGTGAAAGAGCCGCCCAACAAGCGCCGCAGCCGGGAGCGCGAGGAGCGATGACAAAAAAGCGCGTCCGCAGTATGCCGATCTATGTATGGGTGCGCCCCGATGAAATGGAGGTTATTCAAGGGCGCATGGCCGAAGCCGGGATCAGCAATCTAAGCGCCTATATCCGCAAGATGGCCCTCAATGGGTATGTGCTCCATGTTGACCTCTCAGACATCCGGGAGCTGGTGTCCTTACAGCGCCGTTGTGCAAATAATCTCAATCAAGTGGCGATACAGGCCAACACCTACGGCGGCATCTATCCCGAGGAAATTGCCCAGCTTCAAAAGGACTATGCGGCCCTGTGGGAGCCGTTGTCCGATCTGCTCAAAAAGCTCTCCGCTGTGACGGAGCTCTGAATGTCCGGGGGATGGCCTTGTGCCGTCCCCCGGTTTTCTCAACTTCGGGACAAAGTGTCCCGAGGTGGAGAAAGCCAAAGGCATCCTTGTTGTCCCATTTTTACGGAGTTATAATGGTATTGTAGAGGATAACAACAACTTTTTAAGGAGGTTTCAAGCTATGCGGTTCGTTCTGAAAATCTTTGCCGCGCCCTTTGTTCTGGCGCTGTCCCTCGCAGTCGGGGTGCTGTCATTCGTCTTTTCGCTGGCATCTTGGGCGTTTAGCATCCTGTCTCTGATCTGCGCTGTGACCGCCCTGTTTGCGTGGTTCGTTGGCGGCGATGCCTTTTGGGGAGTCCGGGGACTGATCATCGCGTTCTGCGTTTCGCCCTTTGGTCTGCCCGCCGTGGCCGAGTGGCTGATCGGCAAGCTGGACGGGCTCAACTACTCCTTGAAGTGCTTTATCACGGACTGATCACTTTGGGACACTTTGTCCCGAAGTAGCGAGGCGGCGGCTGACCACAGCCGCCGCTTTTCTCTTGGAAAGGAGGAATACCCACGGCCACAACCTACCTAAAGGCACACCACATCAGCAAGGGGGAAACCATCGCCCAATCGCTGAAAGACCGTTTTGAATATGGACAGAACCCGGACAAGACCGAGGGCGGAGAGCTGATCTCCTGCTATGAGTGCGACCACATGACAGCCGATGCGGAGTTCCTGCTCTCCAAGGCAAAATACAAAGCCATCACGGGCCGGGAACAGCGGCGGGATGCGGATGTACTTTGCTATCAGATCCGTCAGTCATTCAAGCCCGGAGAGATCACTCCCGAGGAGGCAAACCGTGTGGGCTATGAGACGGCCATGCGATGGACGAAGGGCAAACACGCTTTTTTCGTTGCCACCCATACAGACCGCCGCCATATCCACAACCACATTTATTACAATTCGACCGCGCTGGACTGCGCCCACAAGTACCGGGATTTTTTCAGATCGGCCAGCGCCCTGCGGCGGCTCTCTGACCGGGTATGTCTGGAAAATGACCTGTCTGTGATTACCAACCCCAAATTGCACAGCAAGGGACGGTTCCTCCACTACGGCCAATGGATCGGTGAGCGGCCCCCGTCTGCCCAGCAGAGGCTCCGTCTTGCCATAGGGGACGCGCTGGCAAAAAAGCCCGCCGACTTCGAGGCGTTCCTGCGGCTTATGGAGGGGGCCGGGTATGCCGTGAAGCGTGGGCGGGGCGGCGTGATCTCGTTCCTTGTGCCGGGGCAGAAGAAACCCACCCGGCTCCGGGCATCTACCTTGGGGGACGGCTACGATCCCGAGGACATTCGGGCGGTGATTGCCGGAGAACGGCCTGCCCCGGAGATCCCCGACGAGGCCCCGCCGCCCCAGCGGATCAATCTCATTATCGACATTCAAGAGCGGTTGAGCCAAGGCAAGGGCCCGGCCTATGAACGGTGGGCCAAGGTCTACAACCTCAAACAGATGGCCGCCGCTCTGCAATACCTCAGGGAGCATGAGCTGGGCGATTATGACGCGCTGGCCGCCAAGACCTCCGGGGCCGTGGATCGCTTTCATGCGCTGGCCGGGGAGCTGCGGGACACCGAGGCGGCCCTTGCCAAAGCCTCCGAGCTTATGGCGGCTACGGTGGAGTATGCCAAGACCCGCCCGGTGTTCGACGGCTACAAGGCGGCCCGGTACAGCAAGAAATATCTTGCCGCGCACGAGGCAGAGCTTGCCAGCTACCGGGCGGCCAAGGTCACGCTGAACAATATTCTGGCCGGGGCCAAGCTCCCCAAGATGGACGCGCTCAAAAAATCCCGCCGTGAGCTGGCCGAAAAGAAAAAGGCCCTTTATGTGGAATACCGCAAGGCCCAGGAGGATATGCGGGAGGCCGTAGCGATTAAGGCCAACATCGACCACCTGCTCGGCGCAACAGGCGGGCGGGAAAATAAGGCCCAGGAGCGATAGCTCCGGGCCGCAGACAAAAGGCGCAACGCGCCGCCACTTCGGGACACTTTGTCCCGAAGTCCGCCGGGTTTGGGGAGGCTCCCCAACAAGCATTTTGCGGCCCCCTCGGGGCGCAAAAATAGCGAGTGTCTATACACTCGCCCTGCTTGCCGTTTCGTGCAACCCCGAAAATGGCGCAAAAAACGGAGGTCACGCTTTTTTACGCTTCCTCCGTTTCTTGGCTGTCTTTGACTGCCCGGATTAGTTTTTCCACAAGCTCCAATTCTTTTTTGTTCATGGAACTGAGCATGATATTGATGCGCTTTTTACAGGCATCGTCTGCGCCCATGTCTGGATAAAAGAACTGATCCACCGATATATCAAACATCGTTACCAACTGATAGAAAACATTCAGGCTCGGATGCTGACCATCGTTTTCGTGATACATGACAGTGCGAGGATCACGGTCAATGATATAGGCAAGCTGCTCCTGCGTCATACCCTTGCGTTCCCGCTTCTGCTTGATCTCACGCCCTACATCGTGGAAATCAAACCGCCGTTCGTCTCGTTCAATCTTCATAACATCACCCAATGTAATTTTATATTTCGGATGTTAGTATTTGAACGGTTTGCAATTTCATGTAATCACATATTTAATTTCATATCGCATGGTTGAGATTATGGACTTGCTGAGGTAGAATATAAGAAAACTGTTTTGAAAGCCGTGTATAAAAATATGCCTGCTCATTATTGATTAAAAATGATGATGTTGCATATTTGCAGAGGCACAACTTCGTATTTGTAATACATTTAATGCATTGATTCGGAATTCTCGGATCTCGAGAGTAATTCTGAGTCTCTTGGATGGTATTCTAACCAACAAAGCAGTACAATTAGCGTGTAAATTCAAATTACCCGGAGGAATTGTTATGGAAAAAAAGACGATAGGTAGCTTTATAACTGCTTTGCGAAAAGCAAATGGAATGACCCAAAAGGATTTAGCAGAAAAGCTAAATGTATCAGATAAAACGATCAGCCGTTGGGAACGCGATGATGGAACCCCGGATTTATCTGTTATTCCCGTGATTGCTGAAATCTTTGGAGTTACCTGTGATGAGTTGCTACGCGGTGAACGCTATTCACCCGCCGAGCGCATTAGAGAAAACGATGGGAATGAACTAACTGCTAAAGGAGAAAAGCAACGACAGAGACTTTTGAAATCAACACTATCACGATACCGTGCACAGACTTACATAGCAATCGGTATTTCAATAGTTGGGATTATCGTTGCGATAATTTGCAACCTTATGTTCTCCAATGATATTCTGTGTTATATGATTGGAGCCATTTTTTTAATAATTAGCGTTATTTGCCAGGCAATTTTTTTGACTCATGCATTTTCATCTGTAGAAGATGCTGAATTGGACGAAAAAGACTTGTTCAAGTTCAGGAAAAATGCAATTACACTTGCAGAGAAAGCTATTGGAGTTATAGTAGCTATCGTTAGCTTTACTTTACCACTCATTATTGGTAGAGTAACCGGCCGCTTTTGTATGAGCATTGTGCATGTGATAATTTATGGAGTACTTTTGCTTATACTATATGCTGTTATTTGTCATTTTTTGAATGCATTTTTGGTACGCAAAGGGCTCTACAAAAATTCTATATAAGTAATTTAAGTTAAGCCCAGTGGAGGTGATGTATTGGAGAATAGTAAATGGGTACAATGTCCAACTTGTGGTAGTAATACGCGGACAAAAATACGCTTTGATACAATACTTGAAAATTTCCCGCTATTCTGTCCAAAATGTAAACAAGAAGCTCTCATCCATGTTAGAAAACTGAATGTTGTAATTATTGATAACAAGACAAGGAGTAGAAAAATATGAAAGAATATCAAAAATTGTTGGGAAGTGTTGTTATTGCTGTCGCAATTATAATTGCAGGCATTGTAGTTGCAAACGCTTTAGCGGATGGATTTGCCACGCTGAGATCAAGCATTGCTTATCTTGGAGAAATCACACGCTGAGATCAAGCATTGCTTATCTTGGAGAAATCAGTTGATGCCGATCAAATACATTTGAGTTATCACAGAGCCAGACGCATAGACGCAGAGCCGATAACACTCAGGAGTAATCCTGTTGTTATCGGCTTTTTCTTTTTCTATAAATAACACCCCAAACACAAAACCGTTGCTCTACAACGATCTTGCGATTTGAGATGTCGGCGGTTTGAAAATCATATTTCAAGCCGCCGTTTTCCTTTTTGAAAAAGTGGAATACGGGGGGCGTAATTTCTGCGCCCTTTTTTAAGGACACGGCGGTGCCTTGGAGGTATTGCCGTGTTCATTTTGCTATTTCACAGCACCCATGATTTACACCAGCTAAAAAAAGCGTAGCTCCCCCTCCGGGTAATTCCGGCCTTGAATGTGAAATTTGTAAGTACAGAACTGAATATATAGTTTCGCGCGTCCGTGCAGCTTCATGCTGTGCGGGCGTTTTTGTATGCCTGGACTTCGAGACACTTTGTCCCGAGGTACGCAGAGGCGACCCCGGCTGCCGATCCCCGCCATCCCCCGATCAGAACGCTACCCACCAACCACAAAAATCTGAACGGAGGAAAATATAATGACTACTATCAATTTGAAAGACTATTACTCTTGGTACACCCATGACGAATACATCGAGGTTTCTGATGAAGTGGCCGCCGTATTCCAGAGCAGCAAACTGGCCGAGACTGCCTATGCCGAGCGTGTTCGTTACAACAAGGCGTACTATTCCCTCGACTGTGACGATGGCATCGAATATTCCGCCTGTGTGCATGAGCCCTCCCCGCAGGAGCTGGTGGAACGCATGGAGCGTTTCTATCATCTCTGGAACGCTCTCAACTCCCTGCCGGAGATCCAGGGCCGCCGGGTAGATGCCCATTTGATTGAGGGAAAGACCTATCGGGAAATCGCCCGCGAGGAAGGAACGGACAAAAGCGTTGTGCGCCGCTCTGTCCTGCGTGGGATTGAGTCTATGAAAAAATATCTGAGAAAAAATCTGTAATTGGGGCTCCATTTTGATGTTTTTTCTGGTGGTATATGAAAAGAGGTTTTCTTCCTCTCCATAACAGAATAGTGGGCGGCCCCGAGCATAATACGGGGAGCCAAGCGGTGGGTGCGCTGTGACTTCCTCCACGGGAAAGAGCGAACAACACCAACGCCGAAAACGGGATTGGCCGCCCCACGGCCACGATCCGCCAGAGGACAGGTTGGCCGCCTGTCCCTCCGGGCCGCCATTTCTGTTATGTGGGAGCGCCAAGCCGAGTATAGCTGTCTTATGACGGGGCAAGAAAATGAGCTCGGCGCTCCCAATCCTAAAAACCGACTTCGAGACAGATTGTCCCGAGGTGGAGAAAGACGAAGGGCCAGCACTTTTCGGGTGCTGGCCTTTCCTGTTTCCCCGCCGACAGCAGGGAACCGAAGCAAATAAATCATTTTTCAAGGAGGGTGCTATATGAGATTGACAACAGCGCAGCTTGAGTCTATGCGCCGTATTGATATTTCCGCCATCGACAAGGACGCTCTTGTGGATGTTAGCGGAATGACCTTTGATAACACGCTCCCGAAGGAGCAGCGGGCGGCGAATATGCTGGCCGTTATGAAAAACCCGTATTGTTTCCGTCATGGGGATATGGTCATCAAGCTGGAGTTTGCCGACGATGGCCCACCCCTGCAAGACCTGTTGACCTCTTTCTTCCTCCGTATGAAATCGGGGCTGTGATGCGTCACGGCCCCCTTTTCAGCTTCGAGACAAAGTGTCCCGTGGCTGGGGTATTCAAAGGCATCCTTGTTGTCCCGCCCGGACAGAGGTATAATATAGGTGTAATGTGATAGGGAAGGAGGACAAATGGCAAGGACGAAAAACCGGGGAATGAATTTCGCCAGTTCCCCTACTTCTAATAAAATGATGCGCTGGCGGCTGGGTAAATATATCCGCCTTTCCAAAGAGGATTTACTCCGTGGGCGGGACGAAAGCAACAGCGTCATCAATCAGCGGCTTTTGCTGGAGCAGTACCACCAAACCCACATGGACGAGTTCTATGAGGGGGACGAAAGCGATGTATATGTGGATGACGGAAAAACCGGGACTGATACCGACCGTGAGGATTTTCAAAGGCTGTTGGCCGATGTTTATAGTGGGAAAATCAACTGCGTGATCGTGAAAGACCTTTCCCGTCTATCCCGTAACTATACGGACGCAGGAAATCTGATTGAAAACCTGTTTGTTCGGCTCAACATTCGCTTTATCAGTCTGGCCGAGGGCGTGGACAGCTATCGTAACCCGGACAGCGTTTCCAATATCATTGTGCCGATCACCAATGTTATGAACGATCAATACTGCTATCAGACCTCAAAGAAAATCCGGCAGGTATTCGATATGAAACGGCGTAACGGCGAGTTCATCGGCTCCTATGCTCCCTATGGGTACATTAAAGACCCGAAGGACAAACACGCTTTACTGGTTGACCCGGAGGCCGCCGAGATCGTGAAAAGCATCTTTTCCATGTTCCTTTCTGGAAAGAACAAGCGAGGCATTACCCTTTACCTCAACGATCACGGCGTTCCCTGTCCTACCGCTTACAAGCAGAGCCAAGGCTTGAAATACAACGCTCCAAACGCACAGGGAAATCCAATGTGGAGCACCATTACCATTGACACGATTCTGAAAAACCGTGTTTATGTGGGGGATATGGTGCAGGGCCGCCAGCGTGTGAAAAGCTACAAGATACACATTCAAGAGCGTGTGCCGGAGGATGAATGGTTTATCGTGGAAAACACTCACGAGGCCATTATAGACCGGGAAACCTTTGACAAGGCGCAGGGCCTGTTAAAGCGGGACACCCGCACAGCCCCGAAGCAGAAACAGCTTTATCTGTTCAGCGGCTTTCTGAAATGTGCTGACTGCGGCAGGGCCATGTCTCGAATCGCATCCAAAGGCATTTATGTGTATTACCAATGCGGGACTTACAAGAGCCTTTCCAAGAACGCCTGCACGATGCACTCCATAAAAAATACCCGCTTGGAGGTTGGCGTGTTGTTTGCCATCCAACAGCAGGTACATTTGGCAGTTACATATTCGGAGCTTGTTTCCCGTATCAATGCTGCACCGCTGAAAAAGAGTAAATCTAACCGTCTGGAAGATATGATCGCAATTAAGGAAAAAGAGCTGGCTAAAATCATGCGCTACAAACAGGCTCTCTATCAAGACTGGAAAGACGGCGAGATTACTCATACCGATTACCGACACATGAGCGAGGACTACGAACAGCAGGCCGAGTCCATCAATGCCGTTCTCCGCACCCTGCGGGCAGAACGGGATCAGCTTGAAAATGGTATGGATGCGGAAAGCCCGTTTCTGACGGCGTTCCTCAAATATCAGAACATTGAAAAGCTGACACGCGACATACTCATTGAACTTGTAGACCATATCAAGGTTTACGAAGGCGGAAACATCAGCGTAAAATTCAAATATGCCGACGAGTTTCGCCGTATGGCTGAGTATATCGAGCTCAATTCCCAACTGGCTGTGGGCTGATGCCTACAGCAGAACAACGGTTTGTGAGTTTTCCTAATAAATATGGCCCATAGTATCCACGGCACCAAAATTCGCGGTTTCTATACTTATACTTCAAATTTGG
>OLOL01001919.1_pt1 | contig 16241 bp, 6 predicted proteins | sample 1673081 | NCBI WGS metagenome assembly OLOL01 (sample SAMEA3136753, study PRJEB25190) | human gut metagenome
TCGATTCCAAGCAAGTATTATACCTCTACCATTCCATCCTTGACCTTAATGCGGTCCAGCTTCTCCAGCATGGGCTCCGCCAGCACCAGCAGGAAGAAAACTGTGGCTGCGGCGTGGACGCAGTCCATGGGAAAGCCGGTGACATAGTAGGCGGCGATGACCTTCCACTCCAGCGTACGGGCATAGAGCAGGGCGGAGACGGGGTTCATAATGCCGCCGTAGATGAGCACGGCGGAGATGGCCCCGAAGACGCACAGGGCGGCGCGGCTGCGGCGCAGCCAGCCCCGGCGGAACAACACCCCCGCCAGGAAGCCGATGATGCCCATGGCGAACATCTGGAAGGGCGTCCAGGGCCCCTGGGAGAACAGAACGTTGCTGGCCAGCATGGTCATGGCGCCCACCAGGAAGCCGGTCTCGCCGCCCAGGGCCACGCCGGAGATGATGGTCAGGGCCAGGACGGGCTTGAACTGGGGCAGCATGAAGAAGGCGGCGCGGCCCGCCACGCCCAGGGCGCAGAGGGAGGCCACCAGCACCAGCTCACGGGCCTGTGGCTTCCGTCCCTCGAACACCAGGAAGAAGGGCACCATGCATTCCAGCAGCACGGCGAAGGCGATGGGGTAGTAGGCAGTGTTGCCCAGGTAGAAAAAGCCCAGATACAGCGTGGCGGGGATACACAGCAGGATCAGTGCCGCCGCCAGACGGGTACGGTGGGAGAGCTTCCGCTTCTGCACCGGGGTCTGGAGCAGCGTCAGGGGCTTGGAGCGCCGGCCGATGGCGGCGATGCAGCCGAAGAGCAGGGCGATGAACAGGCCGTAAAGTCCCAGGGCCTGCCAGCCGGCCTGGGAGAGCGTGCCGCCGCCCACCAGGGCGGTGAGGTCGGTGTGCTTGGCCGCCAGCCAGAAGATCGCCAGTGCACCCGCACCGCATACGGCGGCGATGGTCCTGCGCCACCAGGGGAGCTTTTTCGGCTTCCAGGCGGTGGACTCCTCCGCCACCGGAGGCAGAGGCTGCCAGGCGGCAGGCACCTCCGGCTGGGGCGGGACGGTCCCACCGATGACCGCGATCACGTCCTCCGGCGTGACGGCACAGGGGCAGAAGTCCCGGGCCATACGGTTAGCGGAGGTGGTATAGAAGCTGTTGCCGGAGAAGAAGTCACGGGGTGTGCCCTCCGCGACGATGCTGCCGTCGAAAAACAGGGCGCAGCGGTGGGCATACCGGGCACAGAAGGCCACGTCGTGGCTGACCATCACCACTGTCGTGCCGGCGGCGGTCAGCGCGGAAAGAATAGCGGCAAAGGACTGCTTGAAGGCGGCGTCCAGGCCCTTAGTAGGCTCGTCCAGCAGCAGGATATCCGGCTGGTGCAGCAGCACCTTACCCAGGGCGGCCCGCTGCTGCTCGCCGCCGGAGAGGTCATAGGGATGACGGTCCAGCAGCTCGGTCAGGCGGCAAAGGGCCGTCACCTGTTCTACCCGGCGGTCACGTTGGTCTTTGGGGAGGTCCGTGCCGTCAAAGGACTCGTAGAGGTCCTGACGGACCGTGTTTTTCACGAACAGAGCCTGCGGGTCCTGGGGCAGAACGCCGATGCGGCCCATGTGGGTCACGGTGCCCCGCTGGGGCGTCAGCGCGCCGGACAGCAGGCCCAGGGTGGTGGACTTGCCCGCGCCGTTACCGCCCAGCAGGGCCAGCAGCTCACCCCGGCGAGCCTGAAGGTCCAGACCGCGGACCACGTCCGGCTGGTCCGGCTCATAGCGGAACCAGAGACCCGCGCCGGCAAGGGCGGTATCCCCGGCGGGATGCACCGGCTCCGGCGGCAGCGGGCACAGGGGGTGTTCATCGCACCAGCCGGACAGGAAATCGCGGCCCTCGCGGACGGTGATGGGGCAGGGCGCGTCGCTGTCCACCCCGGCCCAGATACGGACGGCGGCGGGCATGGCCAGGAACATATCGTGGCCGCGGCCCCGCAGGGAACGGCACACCGCCTCCGGCGCGCCGGCACAGAGGAGATGGCCGCCGTCCAGCACGGCGGCGTGGGTGGCCAGGGGCAATGCCTCCTCGAGACGGTGCTCCGTCAGGAGGACGGTGATGCCCAGCTCGCGGTTCAGGCGGCCCACAGTCTGCAAAAAGTCGGCAGCGGCAATGGGGTCCAGCTGGCTGGTGGGCTCGTCCAGTATCAGCAGACGGGGTTGGAGCACCATGACCGAGGCCAGGGCCAGCAGCTGCTTCTGGCCGCCGGAGAGCTCGTCCACTTTCCTATGGAACCAGTCCTGGATGCCGAAGAAGGAGGCCATCTCCGCCACGCGGCGACGGATGGAGGGCGTGTCGCAGCCAAGGCTCTCCAGTCCGAAGGCCAGCTCATGCCAGACCTTGTCGGTGACGGTCTGCTCCTCCGGGGACTGAAGGACGAAGCCGATATCAGCGGCCTGCCGATGGGGCGGCAGGTCATCCAGCGGCTGACCGTCGAAGAGGATACGGCCCTCGGCCGCACCGTGGGGGCGCAGGGCGGGCTTCAGCTGGCGGAGAAGCGTGGTCTTGCCGCAGCCGGAGGCGCCGCAGAGGACCCAGAACTCGCCCTGACGGACCGTGAGGGACACATCCGCCAGCGCGGGGCAGGGCTGCTGGGGATAGGTAAAACCAAAATGCTCCAAACGCAGCAGTTCAGGCACGGGGAGTCCCTCCTTTCCGGACGAGATAGCGGCGCCGGGACAGGGCGTCCAGCAGCACCGGCGTAAAGCAGAGCAGGCCGTAAACGGCGAAAAAGCTGACCGTCAGCGGTGTGACAGGGCCGCTGAGCAGCATGGGGTAATACTGAAAGCGCAAGCCGCCGGCCAGACCGCCGCCCAACAGATACAGGCCGCAGAAGGCCAGCCAGAGGGCGACGGCACCGTCACGCCGGTCAAAGCGGTAGAGGGAGAAGGATGTCCTCCCCGGCAGGCCATAGCCCCGGCAGCGCATACTGTCGGCGGTGATGAGGCCGCTTTCCAGGCTCCAGGTGATAACGATGGAGAACACACGAAGGGCGCTTCTGACGCGCCGGGCCGGGGCGCCGGTCTGGGTATCACGGCCCAGATGCCGCTGGGCCTGCGCCACGGCACGGAGCCGCCGGACAAAGCGGGGCACAAAGCGGAGGATCATGCTCAGCAGCAGGGACAGCGCCGGGATGACGCGGCCAAAGAGGTACACCACCTTGTCCGAGGTGATGACATCGGTGACGCAGACGAACCACAGCGCCACGGCGCTGAGCATGGCGCCGGCGGCCAGACCGTAGAGCAGGCTCTCCAGCGTCAAAGGATTGCCGGAGGGCAGGTAGGCCAGAATGGTGACGCCCTGGTGGACAAAGGCGGGGTTCACCGCCGCCGCCAGGAGGGCCATAGGCAGCAGCCACAGCAGGTGGCGGCGCAGGCCCTTGCCGCCCAGCAGACGGGCAACATACCACCCGCCGCCCAGCGTCGACAGAACCAGGCACACCGGGTGCATCAGCAGCATCGCGCAGGCGATGACCAGGGCGAAATAGGCAAAGCTCACCGCCGGATGGCAAGTGCGCAGCGTATCGTCCATGGGATCACCTCCTGCATACATGATGTCTTAACCTTTTGATTATACCCTGCCGCCAGGGGATACGTCAATCCTGCGTGCGGAAAAAGGGCGGCAAAAGCCGCCCTTTTGTCAGCCCATGTAGGTATTGCCCACGTCTGCACCCATATTACAGGTGTAGAGCCACTGAATACTCTCGCCGCCGGAGAGCGTATAGCTGTCCGCGCCATAGCTGGGGAAGGTTCCCCCCACGCAGTACATCCAGCCGGAGCTCCTGCCCACATTTTTTTCGAACAGGCCGTTGATGCCCCTGACATAGCTGCCGCTGGAGCTCACCGGGATACCCGCGTCACCGCAGGCCCGCTTCAGTACGGACATGACAGACTCACCCTCGGTGATGGTCACCGTGGTGGACAGGATCACGCCGTCGGCGGGGATAAGGCCCTTCACGCCGTCGGAGCACTTGTCCATATTATTGAGCACCGTGGCACAGGAAATGTACAGCGATACGGACGCCGCCGGCGCAGGGTCAGGTGCAGGCGCAGGGTCCGGGTCCGGCGCAGAAGGCTGCTTCTGTTCCTGCTGTTTCTTCTCTTCTTCCAGCCGCTTCTGCTCCTCCAGGCGCTTGGCTTCCTCCTGCTTTTTGGCGTCCTCCTCGGCCTTTTTGGCATCATCAGCCGACTTCTGCTTGTCAGGCTTCTTATCGTCCGCGGTCTTATCCTCAGTCTTTGCCGCGTCCTGCTTGCCGTCAGCCTTGGTGGTGCCCGTTTCAGCTGTGTCGTCCTTCCTGGTGTCCGCGGTCTGCTCCTGCTTTGCCGTGGGAATGTTGCCGGGGGCGGCCGATACGGTCTTTTTTCCGCAGGCGGCGCAGGTCAGCAGCAGGGACAGTGCCAACGCCAGCAGCCAAAATCGGTGGTTTTTCTTCATATCTCTCATTCCTCACAAAAGCGCCATACGCAGAGGCGCTTTCGCGCCCCTGCGTCGGCTGTTCTGTTGTTACTTGGAAACGCGCTTCTTCCGGGTCAGCACCACAACGGCTGCCGCCGCCAGGACCGCGCTGCCCAGCCACAGCACCATCTGACTGTCGTCCGCCGTGTTGGCAGAGTCCTTCTTGCCGCTGTCGGCCGTACCGCTTCCGCCGTAGTAGTACCCGGAGGACACCGTCTCATAGGAGACGATAGCGAACGCGGAGGCCTTGTCCGTCTGGAAGGTCAGGACATAATTGCCCTTGGTGCCGCCCAGCGTAGCGGACAGCTCGGCAGTGGTCACATTGCCGCTGCTATCCGTGTGGCTGCGCACCACGCAGACGCGCTTGCCCTGAAGGGCCGCGTACAGCTCGTCGGTGATGGGGATGGTCACGGTGACGCTGTGGGGCAGCTCGATAAGCTGCGCCACGGTCTTGATCTCGTTCCCTTCCGTCTTGACCAGCGCCACAGTCACGTCTACGACCTTCTCCAACTGCGCGTTCTTGCGGGATTTGTCGCCGCGCAGGGCGTCCAGCTTCTCGGCCAGCTTGTTCAGCTCCTTCTTAACCTCGTCACCGGCCGTCTTGGCCGCCTCGGTCAGGGCGCTCTTGCCGCCGTCGGCGGCCTTCTGCTCGTTGGTGAGCTGGAGCGTATCCGTCACGGTCACGGTGATTGCACCGTCGCTCACTGCTGCCTTGATGTCCGCCAACTTCTCATCCGTAACAGGTTTGTCGGTCTTGATGGTCAGGCCGCCGCCTGTGACGATCGTGTTGTCCTTGCTGTCCACCTTGATGTCATCGCCTTTGACGTTGGCCATCGGGTTCTTGACGCCGCAGACGGTGCAGACGCCGTTGACGTAGGTGTGCTTGCCGGTGGCGGGAATGGTCGCGCCAGCTGTGATGACAATGCCGCAGCGCTTGCAGTAGGTATCCGCCTCATGGCCGGAGGCGTAGCAGGTGGCCGCCACCGCCGCACGGGTGGCCTCATCGTGGCCCAGGGCCGCGATGACCCAGCTGTCCTTGGCGATCTCAGTTTTTCCCGCCGCGTCGCTGAAATACTTGTGGCAGCGAGAGCAGGTCCAATAGGCACTGTTGCCTGCCTCGGTGCAGGTAGCAGCCTTGCCCGCCGTGGCAGTCATACTGTGCCCCAGAGACGGGACGATCATCGTCTCCTCCGTGCCGCAAACGCTGCACTTACGGGTGCTGATACCGCTTTCGGTGCAGGTGGCCGCCTTGGTCACCGTCCACGCGCCGAAATTGTGGCCCGTCGCGGGAACAGACTTTTCCTCCACGGCGCCGCAAATGGAGCAGATCCGGCGGCTGACGCCGTCCTTGGTGCAGGTGGCGGCCACGGTCACTTGCCACTCGCCGAAGCGATGGGCGCAGGCGGCGTCGGTCATATCGTAGAGGGCGTTGGCCTTCTCAGTAAAGCGCGCATAGGCGGCCATGGCGCAAAGCGCCTGCTCCGTGGCCATCTCGTTGACGGCCTTGTCTGCGAACTGATGCTTAAAGCCGCCGTTCTCCGCCACGCGGTACTGCAGGAGGTTCCCCAGCACGCTCAGGGTCTTCCCCTCCACGGTCTTGGTAAAGCGCGCGTCCGTGTTGGCATCCAAATTCAGGGCGGAAAGGGCGATGACCACCTGCGCGCAGCTCTCGGAGGAGTCGTAGCCGCTTCGATACTTGCCGGAGAGCCAGTTGAGGGCTTTCTCCACGGCCGTGTTCACGGTTTCATTGCCGCCGTCCTTATAGTAGGGTGCCAGCGCCTGCAGCGCCATGGCGGTCATGTCCACGTCGCCGACGGGTTTTGTGTCGGCGCTGGCTCTCCAGCTGCCGTCTTCGTTCTGCTGTGCAAGAACAGCCTGCACCAGCCAGGAGGTGTCGGAGGTGTAATTGCGGCTGTTGAGCGCCAGCAGACCCATGACGAGGCCGTTGATATCCGTGTTACTGGTATCGGTGACCTGCATGATATCCTTGTTCTGCAGCGCCTTCAGCAGGTTTTCGCCGCCCACGTTGGCGGGGTCCTTGCCGATGGCGGTAAGAGCCAGGGCAATACGCTCATTGTCGGTGATGACGGGGGTGTTTTTATCATCGGGAGCCCGGAGGATGCCGTCAGAGCCGATGTTCGCCTTTACATAGGCCACGACCTTCTCATAATAGGCCGCGATATATGCCTCGGACAGAGGCACCTTGGCGCGAGCCTGTCCCAGTACCGCCCACTCGCCGAAGAGATAGCTGACGACCGGGGCGCTCACCGCGCTTTGGATATACGCCTTGGCGCCGGCATACGCCTCATCGAAGCCGGGCACTTCCGCACCGGGCACGGCGGGATCCGTCGGATCCAGCGGGATATAGGTGTCGGTAAAGAACAGGCGCAGGGTGTCGCCGTCCTTGAGATAGGTGTTGTCCAGCGTGGTCTTGGGCAAGGTCTCGGTGCCGCCCTGTAAGGTGAGGCCGAACATCCAGCCGGAGGACTTACCGTCGCCCTTCTCCTTGAGGGTGTGGCCCGCCGCATCGGTGATGCTCTTGATGTAGGCGCCGCTGCCGGTATAGGTGTACTTGGCACTGTCAAGGCACGCCTTCACAGCGTCCCAAGCGGTGGGATCCTCGTTGGCCTTGCCGGTGAAGGTAAAGCCGGAGATTCCCGTGAAAGTATGGCCGTTCTTGTTGTAGCCGTCCACCTTGACCTTCACGGTGAGGGTCTGATTTTCGTTGGGGTCATTCTGCCCCGTGGTACCGGGCACCGTCAGGTCGATCTGGATGGGCTGCTTGTAGAATTGGGCAAAGTTCTTGTAGCGTTCCTTGCTCTCCTCGGTGCCGTTGATGCCGAACTTTTCCCAATACTGGGCGTACTTGGTGTAGGTCAGGACGCTGTCCAGCGTAACTGTCGTATTGTACTCCGGCTGGTGTACACGCAGCAGCTCATTCTCGATGACGGAGGGTCGGGAGGATCGGAAGCAGCGGTACTTCTCCGTATCGAGCCAGCCGGGGATATCGTCGGCCTCGATGCCGTCGAAGGTCATATTCACCGTGCCGCGGACGTATTTCAGCGTGCCGTCCTCGTTTTTGCAGATCTCCGCGAAGGGATACAGGTCGGAGGTGACCTTGGTCTTAACCGTATTCTTGTTCTTGATACCGTCCCAGTAGGCGTCCTCGGTCCGCGCCGCCGTCATAAAGTCGGCAGCGTCATCCAACTCCTGCTGGGTAAAAGGCTGAATGGTGAAGCTGAACTCCTGCCGCGCCAGCAGAAGGCCAGAGCTGCGGGTGGTGATGGTCACCACATACTTCGCCTCCACCGGCTTCTCACCGGGCAGTGGGCGGTAGACCATGGCGTGATACCCGTTGAAGTCCAGCACATCCGGGGTGAGGCTCACCATCGTGACCTTCTGGTTATAACTGTCGCTCATGATGCCCTTTTCCTCCAGAAGAGCGGGTCTGGGCATCTGCATATCGTCGCTGACGGCGGTCAAGTCCACGGGCTTTGTCTTGTCCACAAAGTCGCGCAGGAGCCCCTGATACTTCTCCGCCAGAGCGTTTTGCATCTCGCTGGTCACGCTGCTGTCGAAGGGCGCAACGGTGGCGTCAAAGAACACATCGGCATAGACCTCCACGCCGTTGTCGCCGGTGATGTGCGCCAGCGTGTAGTCATCGAAGGCGTCATAGGTCACGCGGGCGATCAGCCGGAACTTGCCGGCCTTCTCGGGCAGCGGCGTGCCGTCGGCGGGCTGCAGGGGGCGGTTGACGGTTCCCACGCCGGTGCCGTTGGTGATGTAGAGCCACTCGGTGTTCCGGGTGCCCCACTGCACCTTCACATCATAGCGTCCCGCAATGCTGGAGGGAAGCGTGAGGTTGGAGGTGATGCGGTCGTTCACGGTGTAGAGCGTCCAGCCCGCCACCTCGCTTTGGGTGGCCCCGTTGGTGTTCTCGCCGCGGATGAGTTCCCAGTTCAGGGACCCGGCGGCGCTCTCCAGCAGTTTCTGCACCGCGTCGGCGCTGCGCCCCACGGTGGCACGGAGGGTGATCTCCTTGGTGACCCCGGCATAGGTGATGTTGAACTTCAACCCCGTGTACTGCACGGTCTGGCGGGCGGTGCCGTCGCCGGTGAAGTAGGTGATTTTGCCGTTGTCGGCAATGTACTGTACCTTGGTACCGTCAAAGCCGTTGGCCTTGGCGCTGCCGTTGACATAGGTGATCTCGGAGTTGTCCGCCACATCCGCATAGCCCTGCTCTGCCAGCAGGCGGCGGAAGGCTTGGGTGATGTTGGTTTCATCATAGAGCCCCACGCCTTCCAGAGGCTGCACGGCGGTATTCTTGCGCGTGAACTCGGCGGCAATGTCCTCCAGCGTCTGCGCCTTTTCCGCCTTCTCGGACCAGAGGCACAGCGTGAAGGTCTTGACCTTCGTAGCAGCGCCGCTTTGGAGAGTGGCGGTGAGGGTCACCGTGACCTTATCCGCCGCAGGCGCGGTGAGCGCGCCGGTGGCGGTGTTCACCAGAGCGTTATCCGCCGTCCATGCGAGGGAAACGGTCTTCTCTCCACTGCCCTCCACGGGAACGGTGACGCTCGCGGGCAGGGTCAGGAAGCCGGTATAGGTCTGCGCGATCTCCTCTTCCTCCTCCGGGTCGCTGCTCACCGGGGTAAGGCCGCGGAGCTGATAGACGCCGGTGGCATCGGCCTTCAGAAGGTCTGCATTCTCGGCATCGAGCCCCAGTTCCTTATAGAAGTGCTTTTGCAGGGCGTTCAGGAAGTAGTCGTGCAGGTCCGTGACCGCTTCGCCGGGCTCTTCGATGCCGTATTTCTCACAGAGGTCGGCCTTATCGTTATAGTCCGTAAGGTCATAGAATCCCAGCACAGTCTCGGCGTACCAGTCGGCCTTGGCTTTCTTGGCGGCGTCGGCGGCGCTCATGCCGCGAAGTTCCAAGGCGTTGGCGGCGGCGGCAGCGGCCTTGAGGTCGGCATTGTCCACGGGGGTGCCGCCCTGCCAGGGCAGCACCGGGAAGCCGCCGTTGCTGTTGCCGCTGTCAAGGTGCATCCCCATCTCCGCCGCAAATTCCGGGGTGCGCATATAGTCCGCGGTGCGGGCAGTCATACCGCTGGTGGTGCCATCCGCCGCGGCCTGTGGTGCGACGGTGTCCAGATAAGCGCAGTTGGTGATGGTGGCGCCGGAGTTCACCTTGCCTACCACCGCACCGAAGCTGCTTTCCGGACCGGTGACAGCACCTACAGTGTAGCAGTCTTTCATAACAGCATTACTGCGCGCACAGCCGACAAGTCCGCCAAATCCGCCAGCGCTAACACTCTTTGCGTTAGTGTGGACGTTCCCCGCAAAATAGCAGTTCTCTACGGTACCGTAAGTATAACCCACGATACCTCCCGCGCCATTTTGCACCGCATACCGGGAGTACTTGAACAGAATATCCGCTGTGCTCACACAGCCACTAATGACATTGCCTGCCACACCATGACCAACAATACCGCCAACACCAAAGATCACGTCATCGCCGCCTTTGATGTAACCACTGACGAGGCAGTTTTCAATCCGGCCTTCACTCTTATCCGCAATACCTCCGACATTACTTGTACCGTCAATGGCGCAATCCACACACAAACTCTTGACAGTTCCATTGGCGCTCAAATAATAGACTAATCCGCCAGTTCCTGCCAAACCACTAACGGTGTAATTATCGCCGTCCAGGGTGCCGGCAAACTTATTACTGTCGGTACCGATGGCCGTCCAAGTCTTGCCGTTGAGGTTGATGTTGTCGGTGAGCTTGCCGCTGATGGTCGTGCCGTCCTTGTTGACCGCATCGGCAAACCATGCCAGTTCCGCGGCGGTGCCGATCTGATAGACGCCGTTTTTGTCTTGGGTGGGTGCGGTCTTGGCGGTGCCGTCCCAGCCCTCACCCGCGTAAGTTAAGGTGAAGGAGAGCGTCTTGTCCTCGGCGGCGGTGATGCTGCCGTGAACGGGGATATAGTCCGCCTTAGTGACGGTATAGGCATAGGTCTCGCCGAGGTAGAGTTTGTAGCCGCCGTCGGTCTCGGGCTTGATGGTGCCGCCCACGGGGTGGGTTACGGTCACCTTAGCGTTTTCCGCCGGAGTTACGGCAAAGGTCAGGGTGCAGGAGGCAAGTTCGCTCAGCGTGACGGTCTTGTTCACATCGGCATTAACGGTGATGCTCCCCGTCTCGGTCTCGTAGCCGAACTTGCTGACGGTGTAGGCATAGGTACCGGCGGCAACGGTGTATGCGCCGTTTTTGCCGGTGATCTCTGCGCCGCTACGGTCCTTCAGCACCACCGTTGCACCGTCGGGAGTATTAAGGGTGAGGGTATAGAACGGAACTGCTGCAAAATTCTTCAGGGCTGCGTAATAGTAACTGGTATAACCATCATAACTAATGGTCAGCACATCACCCTGCGTAAGCTCCACTGAAAAATCTTTCCAAGAAGTTTCGCTGTAAGCACGCTTGACTTGTGTACTGTTCTTCTTTATGGTGAAATAATAGTATTCATCCGGCTCATCATAATACCAGTCGCCTTCCACATACCCTGCCGCATTGGCGATATAGCTGAACGACAGCTTCACATTCTTTGTAGCTGTGAGAGCCAGTGTGGTCGTTTCTGTGGTCTTGAGATAGGAGTCCTTGCCAGCACCCTCTATGGTAAATTTCCCCTTGTCACCGCTGACGGTAATACCCTGGCAATTGGCAAAGAAATCCTCAAATATCGCCTTTTTTGCCAGCGTCACTGTGATATTCACCTTATCGCCATTCACAGAGAATATACCGCCGGCATTATCGCAGCCATCGCAGGCAACTGTATAAGCGTAGCTGCCATTGGACAGACTGCAGCCTGTACCATCACCGGTATATACCGCCTTACCGTTGGTTTTGACGGTCACTGTCGGATCCGCCGTGATCCCTGCGGGGCGCGAGATATCAAACGCCACGGAATAGGCCGCAGATTTGGTCAGCGGCACCGTCTTTGCCACATCTGCAGCAACATTGATCGTTTCCGTAACAGTGTCATACCCATAAGCCGACACCGTGTAGGTATACTCACCTGCAGAAACGATGTATACACCATTCGTACCTTTAAGTTCTGCGCCTGTGCTGTCCTTCAGTGCAACGACCGCATCAGCCTCTTCAGGCTCCGCTGTCAACTTCACCTCATACAGGGACGAAACTGTGAAATCCTTGAGCTTGACATAGTAATCACCTGAGACATACGTCTTTATAAGATTCAGTCTCAGCGTATCGCCCTTTTTCAGATCAATGGTAAAGTCCTTCCACTGAGTACTCCCCCATGACCGCATCTCTGGATTATAGCTGTTGTTTTTTACGATCGTAAGAGCTGCGTAAGAAGAATCATAATTGCAGCCCCAATACTTAAAGCTAAGCGTCACATTGGCCTTTGCCTTCAGCGTAATCGTAGATGTACTGCTTGTATTTCCTTGAACCGGATTGCTGGAGCGCAGGCAAAGGCCGTCGCTGTCGGTCATGTCCACCACATAAGGATAGGTGGCATCATTCGTCACCTCAACACTGTTAACAATACCAGCGAAGAAGTCATCAAACTCAGGCTTCTTAATGACCTCGATCTCAATGGAATCCGTTTTTTCCTTGTAGGTCACAGTCACCGTCTGCTTTCCCGGCGCGGTGTTGTCAAATCCCTCCACCGTGAAACCCTTGGTGATGACCTCGCTACTGTTATCGTCATAGGTAACTGTAACACTGAGCTCCAGTTCATCGCCGGTATAGCACGTCGTTTTAGCCGACTTTACGGAAATAGACACGACGTTCTTTTCCACCACTGGCTCCGGGTCCTTCAGCGTAGGATAGCCGCCCCCATTGTACTGGAATGCGCTGCCAAGGGTGGCGGCAAACTCCGCAGACTGCATCTCGGCGGAGGATTTGGTACCAGAGTTGCTAATCTTAACAGTTGACGGTACCAGCGCCGTTACGGTTTCACTCGGCGCATAGCAGTTAACAATACGGCATGGCTCGTCCGAAGAATAGGAACTAGATGATACCGCTATTATTGCACCGTTCGTTTCAACGGAACCAACAGTATAGCAGTTCTCCACCAGAACGCCCTTCGTTCCTCTACCGAGTATGCCTGCGCCATCACTTATATCCCCCTGATTATAGCAATTCCTTATTATGTGAGTTCCTACAACATTTCCTGCAATGCCGCCAACTTGCTTTCTTGTACCACTCACACTTCCCATATTCGCGCAGGAAGAAATCGTAACAAAGCCACTGCCGGGTTCACTATAGCCAAGAATACCACCAGCACCTTTTCCCCCCTTGATGCTCGCTGTATTTTTGCAGTTCTCAATAGTTACATTGCCATCCGCAGTACCCGCGATACCACCCACATTGTTTACTTTGCCGGAAATACTGCCTGCGGTGATCACATTCTTCACCACGGCGCCGCCCGCCAGTTTGCTGAACAGGCCGACATTGGCCGTAGAAGCGGTGATATCCAGCGTCACGGTGTGGCCGTTGCCGTCAAAGGTGCCGATAAAGTCGTAGGCATACGGCTCAGTGACAATGATATCCTTCGTCAGCGTATAGCTGCCGCTGGCGTCCATCGCCGCAAACTCCTTCGCGGAGCTGACAGTTCCTTCCGCCAGCGCCAGCGCCGCGCCGCCACTGCGGGTCATTTGGGGCGCAGGCGTTTCCGGAGCAGGCTCCTGCTGCTCCTGCGTCTCCTCATTCCCGGCAGGGACGGTGTTCTCCGTGTCCACCGGAGCTATCTGTTCCTGCTGGGTCTGCTGCTCCTGATCCGCGGCCAGCGTGTCGGCCAACACGGAGGTGGGCAGCAGGCTGACGACCATCACGACGGTCAGCAGCCAGCTTATGACTCTCTTCTTCATGTCTCTTTCTCCTTTATGTAAATTTTTTGTCGACGTGAGGGGGTGGGCGGGGATGCGGCAACATCCCCGCCCCACTTATGGAAAAGCACGCGGCCAATGGCCGCCTCAGCTTGACAAAGGGGACTTGTCTGCACAGTTTCACGGTGCAGATGGAAAGCGCACGGCGCCTCAGCTTGACAGTCGAGTTTTCCGCACCGCTTCGCTGTGTATGGCAGCGTGTCAGCCTGGCAAGGGAAATGTTTTTCATGCAGGGCATGAAAAACGGGACAGAGTGCACTCTGTCCCGCGAAAATGAAACGCTGCCCGGCGCAAAGCCGGACAGCGAACGCAATAGATACGACCCCTGCACCACGGAAAGACGTCGCCGCCCCCGCCGCCCGCCCAAAAGGGCCGGCCGCGAAAAAGGTGGTGCAAAAAACACCGACCTCCCGTTCAGGAGGTCAGCGTGGTACATCTACATGGTGGTACAAGATTCCCGCACACGGAGAGCGCGCCCGCTGCAACTTTGTCCTACACAATGCAATTCTCCTGGCTCGCGCCGCGGGGGGCAGACATCCCTCCTCGTTTGCAGCCTACCTTCTCATGGGCTTACCCACAATGGCGGACTTTCGTCCCGGCGGCTTACGCCGCTTCGGTGCATCCTTGCGCTCACAGTACCGGTCGTGCGGGGTTTGGCTACCCCTTTCCTTCTATGCCGACGCCTGGCCCGTGGTGGGCTGTACGGCCGCCGGCGACATTGGATCAACAGACTGTTTATTTACTTGTCAGCGACATTATATTACAGGAATTGGCCGTTGTCAACCCTCCTCCCTACCCCAGCGCCACATCCAGGATCATCATTACGGTAAAGCCCGCGGCAAAAGCCAGCGCCCCCGGGCCGGGGTCGCCGCGCGTGGGCAGCAGCTCGGCGGCCACCACATAGAGCATGGCCCCGGCGGCAAAGCCCAGCAGCCAGGGCAGCGCCGGAACGATGAGCGCCGCCGCCAGCACCGTAACACCGGCGGCCAGCGGCTCCACCGCGCCGGAGAGCACACCGCCCAGAAAGGCTCTTCCCTTTCCTGCGCCGGCGGTACGCAGGGGCAGGGCCACAATGGCGCCCTCCGGCACATTCTGGATGGCGATGGCCAGCGCCAGCGTAAACGCCGCAGCGGGCGCGGCGGCTCCTGCCGCCACACATCCGGCATAGGCCGCACCCACCGCCATCCCCTCCGGGATGTTGTGCAGCGTCACCGCCAGAAGGGTCATGGTGGTGGAACGGTCGGTAACAGCCTCCGGCAGCAGTCGCTCCAGCAGCCGCAGGAACAGCACCCCCAGCCAGAAACCGCCCGCCGCCGGAAGGAAGGACCAGCGGCCCATGTCCGCCCAGTCGATAGCGGGGAGCAGCAGGCTCCACACCGAGGCGGCGGTCATCACCCCGGCGGCGAATCCCTCCAGCACGCGGCGCAGAACGGCGGAGGGCGCTCTTTGCAGGCAGAATACGCACGCCGCACCCAGCGACGTGCCCCAGAAGGGGAGCAATATCCCCTGAAGGACAGATGATTGCATAGACACTCCCTTTTCCGTATCCGTAGTATGCGGAGCCGGGCGACTCCGTACAGTCTATCCTACGCAGCGGGAAACGAAAGGTGAAAAGACAAGGGCCCCCGCCGAAGCGGGGGCCTTTGGGAAAATACAAAGTCATCCAAAATGCTAAGATAAGGCGGGAGCGCCCGAAGGGTGCTCCCGCTGCGCGGCTTATTGCTTTATGTGAGATGCAGCTTCACTGTATCGGCAGCTCCACCGCGATGGTCGTGCCCTTGTCCGAGCTTTCCTCCACCCAAACGGAGCCGCCGTGGAGATCGGCGATCTCCCACACCAGCGAAAGTCCCAGCCCCACGCCGCCGTACTCCCGGCTGCGGGACTTGTCCACCCGGAAGAAGGGCTGGAAAATACTGCGCTGATACTCCTCCGGGATGCCGCGGCCGGTGTCGGAAACGCGGATCAGGACTTTTTCCGTCTCCTGTGTGACGTAGACCCACACCGCGCCGCCAGGGCGGTTGTACTTGACGGCGTTCTCCGTCAGGTTGAAGATCAAACGGTAGATCAGCGCGTCGCTGCCGGTCATAATGCCGTCGCCCTCCGCTTTTAGCGTGACACCGCGCTTTTCTGCCAGCGGGGCGAGGTCTGTGAAGATCTCCTCAATCATTGGGATAAGCTGAATCTGCTCGTTCCGCGCCACCTGCTGCAAATTGCTCATTTCCAGCAGCGTTTTGGTCATCTGCGTCAGCCTCTCCGTCTGCTCCCGCAAAAGCAGGAGAAACTCCGCCGTCTCCGGCAGCACATCGGTGTGCTCTGCGGAAAACAGCTCCAGCTGTGCCTGCATCAGCGCAAGCGGCGTGCGCAGCTCGTGGGCGGCATTGCCGGTAAACTGCCGCTGGGCGGTAAAGGCGTTGTTCAACCGCTCCAGCATCTGGTTGAAGGAGTGGCTGAGCTGCCGGAATTCCGGCAGCACGTCCTCATCGATCCTCACATCCGCCAGATTGTTCAGCTGCACCTTCTCTACCTGAGAGGCGAAGCTGTGCAGGGGCTTGAGGGCTCGCCCGCTGACGAAATAGGCCAAAATTCCGCTGAGCAGTGTCACTATAGCCGTGATATACCAGTTGGTGGTGCGGAAGCGTCCCTGCGCCCCATCGACAACGATGGTCAGCTCCTCGCTGGGCGCAACGAGCTGCGGGTCAAAGCTTGCCGCGCCGCCCTCATTCAGGATCACCGTACCGCCGCCCTGTAAGCTGTCTGCAATGGTGTCCATATAGTACACACCGGAGGAACAGAGCAGCAGATTCATGGCCACGCAGGTGATGCCGATGAGCAGGACGGACATCAGTGTGATGCGC
>OLOL01001943.1_pt1 | contig 16070 bp, 24 predicted proteins | sample 1673081 | NCBI WGS metagenome assembly OLOL01 (sample SAMEA3136753, study PRJEB25190) | human gut metagenome
TATGAAAAAGAAATTTTTTGCTAATTTATGGTTGACTTTTCATAGCTGGTCTCCTTTTACTGAAAATAAACCTATTTTAATCATTCCATAAATCATCTTCCAGTGTGATGCTTCTATTATATCATAATTTTCTATTTAAAAAAAGCAATTGCCATACTTTGCTTCCCCGTCATCTTCCATAGCTCAAATTATCACCTACTCTCGCTCTTTTTCTCATTTTCAATGATGTGTTGAAACACAAGTCGATTCTGTATATGTGTAAATTCTATCAGATCAACTTTATCCCCTGTTATATTCTCATACAATATTTTCTGAGCCTGTAACATCGCAATAAAGTCATCTGTAAGCTCATCATTCGAGAGCTCTAATTTTCCGAAATCGTAACTTTCTCTGTCGTCCTCTTCTTTGTAACAATCCTGTATCGCTGTCAAAAACCGTAAAACCTTATTCGCATGTTTATTCATAATTCTTTCTCTTTTTAAAAATTTTATTTTTTCTAAAAATAGCGTTAGTTTTCCTCGACTTATGTGTATATATAGTAGAGGAGCCTATAATACTGTGAGGTCGGGGCAACGGCACTTAAGACCGTGCTCCGCTGTCCTCTATATTATCCAAACGCTATTTGTCCGCTCTCTTGCATTTTCACAATCGGTATCGGTGTCCGCTCTCCAACTTTCAAATAACTACAGTTTGTTTCCACAAGTTTCTGTGCCATGATCGGCACTACACTATTTCCAATTCTAGCAACTTGTTTTGCTACCGGGTAACGATTCCACTTATAATCCCGGTCAATGATATAGTCTCTTGGAAATCCTTGCATAAGTTTTAGCTCCTCTGGCTTTAGCATTCGAAGAAAAATATCTTTAATGATGTATTTTTCTCCACCAATATTTAAAATTACATTAACTAAACCGAATCTATCTTTCGTTGTAATTGTTGCAAGAGGTTCTCTTAAATCTTGTCCGCATCCCGTACCGTAATACTTAATAAGGAACGCAGATACTAAGCCGAAATGCCCAGGCGATGTAGTAATAGTATGTAATGGTTCATCACATCCTTGCCCGATTCCAGTTTTGTAATATTTTGTGATAAACTCTGTCACTAAACCATATCTATTACTCGTATCTATTGTTCTGATAGGCTCTGTTAAGAATTGCCCTCTTGATTCTCCGGCTTTCTGCTCGCCATGATACTGTACTAGAAATGCAATAGCATCTTTATTTTTTACAATATATGGATTAGGATTTTCAATGATATATTTTCTTATCCCATTCGCTATTCTTTTCTGTGTAGCTTCCGTCAATGGCTTCTTGCGACCAAATATGGATTTCCCAAGGTCAGACCAATCAATTAATTTTCCGCATTCTGCATATTTTGGTTCTTTATCTTTAAAATGTGTTTGCTTTGGCCACATAATATCTTTTCCATCTCTCCTAAAGACTGCATACCATCGCTTTCTTGTTGTTGGCGCTCCGTAATCCGCTGCAACCAATTCTTTACTATCAAAGATATAACCAAGACTTTTCATAGCCATAATGAACTTCTTATAATCTTCCCCACGCCGTTCCTTAATCGGATGCCCGTTTTCATCCAAAGGTCCCCACTGCTTGATTTCTTCTACATTTTCCATGATGATCACATCTGGTAAAATTACCTTCGCGTGCTTGTATACCGCCCAGGGGAGAATCCTCAATCCTCGTTCTCTCGGCTTCCCGCCTTTTGCCTTACTGTGACTTGTACAATCCGGACTTGCCCACATCAGAACTACTCGTTTGTCGTGTACATATTTTTTCAGGTCAACCTTAAAAATATCTTCCGTGAGATGCCGTGTATCCGGATGATTGGTCTTGTGCATCAAAATCGCATCCGGATCGTGATTAATCGCAATGTCCACTTGTCTTCCAAGCGCCATCTCTATTCCTACACTCGCTCCGCCTCCACCAGCAAAGCAGTCAACTATTAACTCCTCCATCGTTTCATCCTCCTACTCTCCTTTCACAAATCTTTAAAACTTCGTTCACATTCTTTCTATCTTTTCATCACAGGATTATCACAAATCCTGTGTATAGTAATAATCAAACAAAGACATTTAGTTTTTATATAGATTTTCTTTTTCATAATTAGCCGGTCATTGTACCGGCTTCTCCTCTGTTTGCAGTTTCTTAGGCTTGTACGGTTCCGGAATTGGACGCCAATGTGTTACAACATTGTAAACTCTTCCTAAGTTTTGTCCAAATTCTGTATCACATATATTATCCTGCCCTTCCTCGTCCACAAAAGTCCAAACACTGTTTTCGTGTATGCAACCGATATATGTACCGCTTGTTTCCGGATGCTTAATTTTCTCTTCTTCCGGAACCCAATTCGAATAAAAATCGGCAATCCACCCGGAATGTTTTACTGTTACCAAAACTCTTTTATTTTCTTCCGGCAACCCCTCTTCTACCGGAATCCAACCATCATTCGTCGTTGTCACATCGTTCATGTGAGAACGGATAATTTTTTCTGTTTGAATATACATAGCTTGTATACCTTTTGCAATCAAATGTCGCTCATCGTCTCCCCAATGATTTTTGCTCAATTCCACACATTTCTCTTTTATCTCTCCCAAAAATTTCTCTAGCAGGTTCATAATTTCACCTCCCCCAAACTTTCAGTTTGTCTAACAACCTTCAATCGCCTTGCTTTCGCATTGTACTTTTACTTTTGCAAATGCAGCAAAGTATCTATCGCATCCGCCGTTATCACAATCACAAAGAATAATCTGTTTTTCTGTTACATTCTCTGGATTGATTATGATATTATTCTCAAATCCACAATATGGACATTTTACTTTTATTTTCACAACTTACCTCCACAAAACTTTAATTTAGTTCATTGAGAACAATTTCTTTGATGTATCTTGAAATATTTTCTGTGCAAGTCTCTCCGTCTTTTATATCGCACGGTTTATCCCTGCATACTTTACAAAATCCACAACCGCTCCCATTTAGTAAAAGCCATGCAATTTGTTCGATTTTACCGCTTGGCATACCGTTACCTTTTAATCTAAGATATGGTTTCAATCCGCGTTCTCCATCTAACCATAAACGTTTTTCACTCTCTGACATCTTCATCACTCCACCTCCAACAGCTCAAATTCTTCAATTTTGTCCATCAAATCCATCTCAAGATTTTTCCGTATCCCTCTTCCGCTCTCCTCTTTCCATCTGAGTTTTCCACCACATCCCCCACATCTCTTTTCATTGAAATAACTGTTGACCTGTTTCCCACAGTGTGGGCAGATTCCAAATTCATATTTCCCCCAATCTGCTGGTTCAACCTCTTCTATCCCTTCGACTTCCAATTCCGTGCCGAATTTCGGTACACTCTGTTTTTGTCTAACAGTTTCTTCGTTTTGTGATTTCTTCTTTGATTTGATTTCGGCTGCTTTGGTAACTCCCTGTTTCAACAAACGCTCCTGCTCTTTCTCTTCCATTCCGGCAAGTTGAACAGCAGCACTCTTATTCAGTTCTCCGGCTTTGAACATCTCACGCCCTGTTTCGCAGAGGTTGTGTGAAATATTTTGGTAGTCGGAAATGACTGACCGAGACATGTTCAGTCTCTTTGCTAACTTCTCGACCATCCTTCCCTTTTCCTGTAGTTCCGGGAACTCCTCCGGATAATTTTCCAGCAGATACAGCATCTCTTCAATTTCATGCATCGTCTCATAAGCTGTCTTGATACCATATCCATTAGTCGATACAAGAGCAAATCTTGATTTTGCATCACTTACATTGCGGATCACACATGGAAGGAATGCATATTCTTTCTTATTCCTTTCTTCTACAAGCAGTTGACAGGCTAAAGTTCTCCGGTGTCCTGCAACAATCTCATACTGATCCGCATCACATTTTCGGACAATCAGATTCTGTAGCACTCCCCCATCTGCCTCAATCATATCTGCTAGTTCTTCCACAACCTCTCTTGTACGTTCCTTGTACTGCCCGGGATTTTTCTTAAGCTTTGAATAATGAATCCAAGTTGTGACCCATTTACGGTCAATCTTCTTTTCATCTTTCTGACCAAACAGCTCTGTCATTTTTGGCATCTCTCATTCCTCCTCATTACGTGGTGCTCTCTAGCTCCTCTGCCAGCTCCTTAAAGTCAAGTGTTGACTGGTTCATTCCAGCGTGTCGGATCAATGGCTTCCGTAGCTTTAACGCATTATTGACCGCCGCACGTCTCACAACACAAGTCTCTAAAAATGGATAGTCATGGCAGTTTACCATATCCACATAGATTTCCTTTTGCGCTTTTTGGCTAGTCACCTGATTCGCAAATACAAACCATTTTATCTCTTCTTTTGATTGACGGATTTCTTCCACCTTCTCTCTGACACTTGCAAGATTATCCCTGCAATATCCATCAAGCAGAACAGGTGTTAAGATGACATTTGATGCAAGCAAGGCACTATAAGTAAGATTTTCATGTGAAGTTCTGCAATCAATCAGAACCACATCATATCTTCCTGAAATCTGACTAAGTGCTTGTCCAATACTTTCTATCTGGCAAAGATCGTCTCTGATTTTGCTGCTACCTTTTACAATGTCAATATTTTTATACTTTGTCCGGTAAATGCAGCGTCTTGTTTTTTGTGGCTCTTTAATCAAATCATAAATCGTATATTTATTTTCGTTCGCTTTTGTGAAAAATGGTGTTGTGTTATTCTGCGGATCATTATCAATTATAAGTACCTTTTTTCCTTTTTCCGCAAAAATACTCGCAAGATTCACTGTCGTTGTCGTCTTCCCTACCCCGCCTTTTTCATTCCATATCGTATATACTGTTGTATCTTTCATCTTTCCCTCTTCCTCTCTTCCCGTGCCGAATATTGGTACATTTTTCTAAAACAGCCTTTGTGCTGTGATGCACCAACCTTTTCAGTCCTGATGCACCACATCCATTCAGCTCATTTGATTGTGCAGCCATGACAATGGCTTACGTTGTGATATACTTTTACACTTTCGTGGAAGTGCCTGTCTGTAGCAGCTCCATCTCCAGCTGTTCCATATCATACTGTCTGCCAGTAAAATTGTTGAAAGATGGTTTTGCTTGCTGCGTCTGCTCTGAGCGGTATTTCAACAACAACTGGGAAAACTTTATCTTAAACTTTTCCGGTGTTAGGATATGCGCCTTCCAGAAGTTGTTTGTCAGTGCATACCGCATGGTATTTAGAATATCAGCCTCTGTATAGCCTCTTTCCCTCAGTTTCTCAATTGGATCATACCATTTCTTTTTTTGCTCCTCTATCACTGGTACACGGAGCAATGGTTCATTTCGCAGAAGTAATTCAATAAATTCATCAATCACTTTCTCCTCAAACCGCTTTTCGGGAAATTCTTTTTCTTTAGAGACGTAAGTCTCTTTCTTTTTCTCTATATCTATATCTTTATCTATATCTGTGTGACACTCCTGTGACACCTGTGGGACAACCGTGTGACACTTGTGTGACATCTGTGTGACATTGTCACAGCTTTCTCCCATCGCGTCACTATTTCCTTTCTTATGATTTGTTTTTACATCTCCAGAATAATTTGTATGTGACACCTGTGTGACATTGTCACAACTTTGTCCCTCTTCTATGACAAATGGTTTGTCGCTTTGAGGCAATATCTGTTGTCTTCTGCTTTCTCGTTTCCGAATCGCCGCCGCTGTTTCGCTTCCGATACAATGCTCAATTTCAATTAATTTATAAGTATCATCTCCGATCGGAACCAACAGACCTGTCCGCTTTAAAAAGTCTACAGTGATAAAGACACTGTTTTCGTCCTCATCTATCTTTAAGGCAAGTTCCTCTTCAAAACTTTCTTCCAAATGTTCATATTCTAATACTGCATGACCGTTTAAAGATAACAGTGCCAACTTCAAATAAATCAAAACAAAGGTGTCCCCTCCCGGCACTTTCCTTAATTTTTTAATTCGTGTTGTACTAAAAAAATCTTCTTTTAATTTCATCCAATAATATCTTTTTTCCATGTTTCCCTCCTGTTGTAGTTTTAGAAAGACACAGCGCTATCCTATAATCTAAAGGCTGGCACTTCCCCAGCCACTGCTACCTATTATGCTTTCTTTTTTTCTACAACGAATATGCAGACAAGAGTATTGCATCCTGCCTGCACTACATTTTATTTTTTATTACGATTTTCAGAAAGTCTCAAAGCCTCGTATATCATAACCACCGCAACTTTCATGACGTGGAAGCAGACCTGTCATTGTGCGTACCTCTGCCGGACTTGTTTATCATATACTACAGTTTTTTTATCGCTGTCCCTGTAACACCGTGGGGAGAATCTCCGCCAATTCTATATTTTGTTGTCTGTAATCTGTAATTCCGTCTTTTATATTCAGGCTTGTCCAGCCTGTCAAAACACACTGTCCCCCAATATGCTTTGACAGACTAGCATTCGTAAAGATCATGGTTTCCTATTATCCCCTTACGAATGCTCTGTCCTCTTCTGACATCTCATCACCTCTTCATTGGCTTGTGCTTGGCTGTCTGTACTTGCTGTTTTGCATCCCTGTTATACCCCATCGGAATTTCTTTCTTTTCCGTGTATCTGAACAACTGACACTGTACATGATTGATGTCTCCAATCAATTTATGAAAATCGTTATACAACTCATGTTCTTCCCCTAACTGATCCCGCATCCATATCGCATCAAGCCACATATTTGACAACGTTCTGTCTATTTTCTGCTCTACATTGTTTACTTGTTCTATCTGTCCCATATCCGCTTCTCCTTTCTTACTTTTCCTGTTCCTCTTCCTCTTCTTGAGTCCAGGTTTTTACTATTTTCACTTTTACTCCATGCTGATGTTCAAACAACTCTAGCAATGTTTGCTTGATTCTGTTTGTCTGATATTCATTCATCTAATCACCTCGCTAATGTGTATGTAGTACAGTTTGTACTTGTTACGTTGTCCTACTGTTCTTTTGCATAATTTGCATAATTTTCTTATTCTTTGAAAACTATGGCACCCCAAAACAATATCAAGATTGTTGTAATTCCTACTCCGTATAAGCAAAGCAGAAAAATAATCAAGAGAATAACCCCAATCACTTTTAATAGATTTCCCATCCAACTCTCCTCTCTTTTGTACTTATCTTCTAACCTACTTTCTTATCAGAGTTCTCAATCAACTGCCTGTCTTTCAAGGCACTCGCGTAAATGATCACTTGTTTTCTATCCTCTTCCCTTAGGTTTTCAAGGATCTGCATTAATTCTTTTCCCTCTTTTAAGTCTTTTTCTGTTAGATGTTTTAACATAATTTCACCTCTCTTCTTAGTTCCGTATATTGACATTATAGTTTCTTAAAGTTACTTTGTCAATATGTTTTTGTCACTTTACGTAACTCATACTATTGACTTTTATTTTGCGTAACTATATAATGAAGTTTAGAAAGGCGGTGATGAAATGACACCCGGTGGAAGAGTTAGGCAAATCCGTAAACAAAAGAGCATGACTTTAGAACAGTTCGGCGAAAAAGTTGGTGTTACAAAGCAAACAATAAGCCGTATTGAAAATGGAATAAATTCTTTGACAGAACAAATGATTCTTTCTATATGTAGAGAATTCGGTGTAAACGAAAACTGGCTTCGTAATGACGAAGGTAAAATGTTTGTAGAAGTTCCGGCAGAAGATGAATATTTTAAAGCCGTCACACAGATTTCCAAGTCTAATGATAAACTTGCCATGCAGGCAATTATCGAATATTGGAAATTAGATGATGTAAGTAAAGAAGCATTAAAAAATTATATATATAAAATTGCAGAAAATAGCAGGGAGTAAATTCCCTGCTTCTCATTTGGTCAGATTCTTAACTACTGTGTAAATTGATATGAGGATTTGTTGGTCTTCCACTTCTCTGACTAACTCAATGATGATTTGTTTATATTCTTCATTGCTCATATGTACCCCTCCCGGCACTTTCCTTAATTTTTTAATTCGTGTTGTACTAAAAAAATCTTCTTTTAATTTCATCCAATAATATCTTTTTTCCATGTTTCCCTCCTGTTGTAGTTTTAGAAAGACACAGCGCTATCCTATAATCTAAAGGCTGGCACTTCCCCAGCCACTGCTACCTATTATGCTTTCTTTTTTTCTACAACGAATATGCAGACAAGAGTATTGCATCCTGCCTGCACTACATTTTATTTTTTATTACGATTTTCAGAAAGTCTCAAAGCCTCGTATATCATAACCACCGCAACTTTCATGACGTGGAAGCAGACCTGTCATTGTGCGTACCTCTGCCGGACTTGTTTATCATATACTACAGTTTTTTTATCGCTGTCCCTGTAACACCGTGGGGAGAATCTCCGCCAATTCTATATTTTGTTGTCTGTAATCTGTAATTCCGTCTTTTATATTCAGGCTTGTCCAGCCTGTCAAAACACACTGTCCCCCAATATGCTTTGACAGACTAGCATTCGTAAAGATCATGGTTTCCTATTATCCCCTTACGAATGCTCTGTCCTCTTCTGACATCTCATCACCTCTTCATTGGCTTGTGCTTGGCTGTCTGTACTTGCTGTTTTGCATCCCTGTTATACCCCATCGGAATTTCTTTCTTTTCCGTGTATCTGAACAACTGACACTGTACATGATTGATGTCTCCAATCAATTTATGAAAATCGTTATACAACTCATGTTCTTCCCCTAACTGATCCCGCATCCATATCGCATCAAGCCACATATTTGACAACGTTCTGTCTATTTTCTGCTCTACATTGTTTACTTGTTCTATCTGTCCCATATCCGCTTCTCCTTTCTTACTTTTCCTGTTCCTCTTCCTCTTCTTGAGTCCAGGTTTTTACTATTTTCACTTTTACTCCATGCTGATGTTCAAACAACTCTAGCAATGTTTGCTTGATTCTGTTTGTCTGATATTCATTCATCTAATCACCTCGCTAATGTGTATGTGGTACAGTTTGTACTTGTTACGTTGTCCTACTATTTTTCCACATTTCTGTTTACCTCCTATCCCGCCCTCTTTTCTGAATTGGTTTTGTCCAGACTATCTCTGATTTTCAAAACCTCTGAATTACTTTTCATAATCAAAAGACTTTCTCTGTCCATCTGTTTCATATTGGTAACTGTTTCTTCCACTAACCGTTTCAATTCTTCTGACATTGCTTTTCTCACCTCTTTCATTATGTATCTTATGCGACTATTATAAGTCGCTTTCAATACATTTGTCAATTCTTTTTTGTAATGTTTGCGAATTTTTCATTTACTTTTTTGGCTTTGCATGATACTATCAAATCAAAGGAGGTTAAAAAATGGATACGATAAATGAACGTTTTAAAATAGCAAGAAAAGCATGTAATAAAAATCAAGAAGATTGGGGAAAAATTTTAGGAATAACAAGACCAGGTGTTTCCGATATTGAATCTGGCAGAAGAAATGTAACTGACAAACATATTAAATTATTGTGTATAGAAACAATTCAAGGAAAATTTCTTAGCGAAAACTGGCTCAGAACTGGAGAAGGTGAAATGTTTGTTTCTCTTCCTGAGGAAGATGAATTTGCCGCATATGTAGAAGATTTGTTAGCCGATGATGGAGAAAATGAACTTTATAATATCATCAAGGCTGTTATGAAAACATATCAAGAACTCTCCCCAAAATCACAAGAGACTTTGAGGGATATCAGTGCAAAATTAGTTGGCAACTTAAAAACAGGAAGAGAAGACTAATGTCTTCCCCTCCTGTTAAGATACTTTTTGATAATGGTATATATTTGTACCAGGAATCTTATATCTGATTCATCTAGCTGCTCAACCATTACAATAATTATTTTTTTGTGATCGCTTCCCATAATATGTACCCCTCCCGTGTTCGCTTTGTTTGAACGCACGTTCGAAATTCCTTAATTGAATATTACTATATTTTTCCATTTATTTCAATAGTTTATCGAACATTTGTTCTTTGATAGTCCTATCTTTTTGCTATCTACTATACATACACATAACTAACGGAAATCTAACGCGGTTTTGGGGATTTGTCCCAGATGTGGGACACTTATTTGTAATCAGATTCAAAAAGATCCAAAATTGAAATTTTTAGACCTTTTGCGAGTAATTCCAACATATCCAAACGTGGACTCGTAATAACTTAATTGATTTAATTGCATAATGCACAAAAAATAATCCTCCACTACTCCCTTTTGAGTGGGGGATTATTTTTATGTGTTTTTATCGTCTTTAAAATTATTTACCATACCAGCAATCGATGTATCAAACACATTCTTTACAATATATTTAAGAATAGCAATCAATTCAACAACTACAGATGTAATATACGCACCTATAAAAGTAAAAATCAACTGTATCGTTGAATCAGAAAACGGATTTTTATCAGTATGTGACTTTACAATCCAAAAACCACTATAACCAACTATTACTGCTACAAGGATAAACTGTAAGAGGAGAAATGCACCCATTGCCTTCATTAACCAGTCTTTATGCTTCCTTTTCTTCTCCTCATTTTGCTTTATCTGTGGAGAAAGCACATCCAACAAAAACTTATTATTTGCGTTTTTTATAATAGACTTCGCTGCTGATGTTTTATGGTTTTCCTTAAAATCAACCTTTCCTATTGCATCCATTTTTCCCATCAAAGCACTAACAGCAATATTATCATTTTGTTCCTGATCGTCTCTTTGGTTTTCTTCCATTATCTACTCCTTATGTATATGTAATTTCCGCATCCTTAAAATATGGCATGGACAAGTAATCCAACCTTGCAGCCATAACATTCGTAGATACACTAAAAATCTTCGCCAAAGATTCTAGGGATGGAAGATAAAATTGATTGTATACTCTAACTAAAGATGACTCTGGTATCAGCAATTCCCCTGCAAATATATCTGCTTCCATTTCTTTCCTACTTTTTAAAGATGTGTCTTCTCGTAACTCAATATGGTTTTGCTGTAAATTGCCTGTATGTAAACAACAATGTGCCAATTCATGGGCAATAGTAAATCTTTGGCGGTTCTCTGTATCCTGTTTGCGGTAAAAAATAGTCAAATTCTCACCCTTTGAAATAGCCGCCCCTAAAATTTGTCCATACTGATAACCAGCTTCTTGTTCAATATCTGAAAAATTAATACCAGATGTTGCTATTCCAATCCGTTGGAGTAGCTTGGACAATTGAATAGGTGGTTCTAAAGGAATGTCGTACATATTAAGAAGTTCCAATGCAGTCTTCCCATTTATATCTTTTAATATCTTGCACATAATAACACCCCTCTTCTTCTTTTTGTATTCATAAAATTTAATTACCTTATTTTTCATAAAATTCGCCCCATACACATATAAATTTATTATAAGGCAAATCTTATATGAATCTTTTGTACTATGTAAACATAAACTTTGGTAGGAAACTGTCTATTTATAATTATATACATTTACATCATCTTGTCAATATTACCTAGATGCGTCTCTTTTACCCTTAGTATATTTTTATTTCTGCCAATTTGGACAATCCCCATAAAATACATTGTTTTTTAGAAGAAATACTCTTATACTATTTATACAGTAACGGATTTTATAAATATCTAGATATTTCAAGCAAAGGAACTAAATACTATGTCAGAAAAAGTGTTAAGATGTGCAATCTATATCCGGGTCAGCACAGAAGAGCAACATCTAAATGGTCTGTCTCTTCCAGCTCAAAAGGAAGTTTTAGTAGATTATGCAAATCGTAATAATTATGTTATTGTAGATGTCTATGCAGATGAAGGGGTTTCTGCAAGGAAACCAATGAGCAAACGTAAGGAACTGACTCGTCTTCTTAACGACGTCAAAGAAAATAAAATAGATATGATTTTGGTTACCAAACTAGATCGATGGTTCCGTAACATCAAAGACTACAATATTACCGAAGAAATTTTACAAGCACACAATTGTTATTGGAAAACTATTTTTGAAAACTATGACTCTTCTACTGCCAATGGTCAGATGGTCATTAACATCATGCTTTCGGTCAATCAGGCTGAATGCGACCGCACAAGTGAGCGAATCAAGGCGGTACTTGACTACAAAAGATCTATTGGTGAAGTAACAAGCGGTATGTGTGCTCCCTATGGATACAAAATAGTAAACAACCGTATTATAAAGGATGATGCTGTAAGTGATATTGTAAAGGATGCTTTTCAGTATTATTTCAAATGCTTTTCCATCCGAAAAGTTGATAGATACATTCACGATAAATACGGAGAACGTTATCCTTCCTGGAATAAAATTGACCGCTTATTTAAAAATGAAAAATATGCCGGAAAATGGAAAGAGAACCCAAACTACTGTGAACCATACATAACCTATGAGCAATATAAAATAATCCGAGAAGTATCTCAATCAAAGACAAAACCAAATAGCAATCACACATACATATTTTCTTCTTTAATCCTCTGCCCTGTTTGTGGCAGAAAGTTTTCAGGTCGAACCAAAAAGCATCGATTAAAGGATGGAAATATTTCAGAGCGATATGCTTATACCTGTATCCGAAAGTACAAAGCTCATTCTTCTGCTTTCATCAGTGAAAAAACTGTTGAAAATTTTATGATACAGAATATCTTTGATGCTTTACAAAAAGAATACATGAATCTTACTTTGAAACAACAAAAGGAGCTCTCTTCCTCAGTGAACGTAAATCGTTTGGAAGACGAATTAGACAGACTGAATAAAATGTATCAAAAAGGGAGAATCAGCGAAGAATTTTATGATGTTGAATATGAACGGTTGCAGTCTGAAATATCCAAATGTACTTCATCTGTATCTGCTGATGTATTAAGTAGGTACTCCGAGCTCCTTAACACTTTTTCAGGTAACTGGCTTGAAATGTATCAAACATTCAATGATGAACACAAACAAGCCTTTTGGAAGTCCACAATCAAAGAAATCTATGTAGATAAAAACACACACAAATTATGTGGGTTTAAATTTTTAGTATAGAGGTACAGTAAACAGTATTAATCTGTTGAATTTGAGCCGGGAGCTACCACTTTGGAAAAAGGCGGAAAGGGCTATGTTGTCGCTTCTCTCGGCGAGGATAGTGGATATGTCCCTTACACCGCATTTTCTGCAAAGAAAAGCTATATCGAAAAAAATAAAGACGTCATTCAGGGATTCACGGATGCGCTGCAAAAAGGAATGGACTACGTGCAGACACATACTCCGGAAGAAATTGCAAAAATCATTGCACCACAGTTCAAAGAGACAGACTTAGCCACTATCACAACGATTGTGACCCGTTACTATGAGCAGGAGACTTGGAAAGAAAATCTAATTTTTGAAAAAGAAAGCTTTGAACTTTTGCAAAACATTTTGGAATCTGCTGACGAACTCACTAAGCGGGCACCTTACGAAGACCTTGTAACAACTGATTTTGCCAAAAAGGCTGCAAAATAAAAATGCGTGAACGGGGAATCTTCCCCGTTCACACATTACATGTTCCATCTTCTGTTATTCTATATACACTATGATGTCGGCTCCGTTGCTGTCCCGTCAGAAGGTGTCGCCGGAGTATCCTGTGTCTTATCATCACTGCTTTCCGGTGTACTGCTTCCATTGTCCCCTTGTGTTTGATCTACCGGCTCAGTTTGATTCTGCGGTTCATCCGTTGTGTCTGAATCAGGCGTGGCAGTATTATTGTCATCACCGGAATCTATGTTCAAATCCTCATTCTTTGAATCTTCCGGTTGATTTTCTTCTGTTTGATTCATATACTTGTCATACATCTGCTGTGCGAATTTTGCAATTGGATGCCGGTAGGTATATGCTGCAAATCCAAGTACTGCAACAACAATCAGAAAGAGTAAGAACTTGAGTAATCCGCCGCCTCGTCTTTCTTTCCTCGTTTTCGTCTTTCCTCTTCCGCCTCGTCTTTTCGGAAGAGAAACAGAAGGAAGCTTTTTCCCTCTCTTTTTCTTTCTCTTTGTTTTTGTCTCTACCACATCTTCTGCCGTCGCTTTTTTCTGCGTGTCTCTTTCTTTTTGCTTGTCCAGATTCACCTTTATCTTGCAGTCATAGCAAAATGCATATCGTGTAAAAACAGGCTCCCCACTTTCGTCCGTACCGGACTGCACCGGCTTAATCGTCATCTCTTTACCGCATCTTGTACATTTCATACTGCTTCCTCCTTACTAATCAAATGTGAAACTTTTTATTTAATTCCTCCCCTAATTCCCGTCTTTTAAAAATGACCTGCGCCATAAAGAACAGGAAACTAAATCCCACACAGATAACCGATGGAAATGTAACTCCAAGCACTCCCGTCAATAATAAAACCAATGGTATCACAAATCCATATCCCGCCGCCATCACAAAATAAATCATGTATTCATTCGCAGCCAATCTCTGCAGCTTTGTAATCATCAGCATGGATATCATTATTATAACACTAATTCCCGGAAAAACAAAATCAATTGACCATTTATGCCATCCGGTTCCAAGATCCCAGATGAGACATCCAACCGTGATCAGAATCAACTGCCACATTGCATTTTTCAAAAGATTATATCTCTTTACAAACCCGATTGCCAACGCTGTCCACATACTTAAGATTCCGCCTGATACGATGAGCGCCCAATATTTTCCCGGTGTCAGTGTAATATTCACCACTGCCGCAATCACCGCAAAAGCAATACAGACAAATGAGAACCACTCGAAAAATTTTACAGCCGCCGCACTCGCAAGTCTCTCCTCCGGATAGTCTGGTTCTTCCACTTTCGAATGTATTCCAAGCTCTGACAATATCTGAAAAAAATTCCTCTTAATATTCATGCTGTCATACCTCGATGTAAACCCAAGGGAAAGTTTGTCTTCAAATGAGCACATACAAAGTTCCGTCTTCGGTGTACTTGTATACACGCCAAACCGCTCTATATACGGGACATACGCTTCCGGCATTTTTACAACGCTCATATTAGAGAAAATTGCAGTCACATCACTTGCCGCCATCTTTGCTCCCGCCAAAATCCCCAAATTTTTCAACTCCAACGGCGCCACCCGCAGAATTGGGTTCATCTCCAGCGCGATCAGCTCATTCATGCGCATCGAAAGTCTTTCCTTCGTAAGCTCCTCCTGAAAATATGTTTTCACCTGTGCAAGTACCTGCTCAAAAGTGTCCCCTTCTCGAAAACGATACCCAGGTTCAATATATCCGAAGAAATTCAGCATCGAATCTGAAGGAAAAAAATTGCGAAGATTCACCGGGACCATCAGAACAACCGGATGCTTTTCCTGTCTTTTCGGCATCTCCCTGTGGATCGCACAAAGGAATACTGCCGTCAAAAAAACAGTCATCGACACCTGATATTCCCGCGCCTTTGCCAGCACTTCTTTTACCGACAGCACCGCTTCTGTCACCTGCAGCGGTCCTCTCGCCTTCCGAAGAGTCTTAATCTGATATGCTTTTACCTTTTCCTTCTTCTCTCGCCGTAAATCAGAATAATATTTTCGAAAACTGTCTGATTCCTGATCCTGAATTGTGATATGCTCCTTATCAAGTGGAATATCGGCTTCACCATATGCCAGCACAATATAGTGTTTGACAATCTCCTTTAAAAAACATGTCGCACCTGTTCCGTCCGTCAGCACATGAAATACTTCAAAATTAATCCGCCTTTTATAGTACGTGACTTCGAATAACAGGCTTTTCTTGTCACGCACATACAGATTGCTGCAAGGCTCTTTAAATTCCTCTGTGACAACCGGTTTTAAATTACTCTTTTCCAAATAATGCCAGAACAAGCCTTTTCGCATGACCGACAAAAAAAGCGGATATTTTTCAAGCGCTTTTTCCACTGCCTGCTGCAAAATCTCTTCTTTTACATCTTCCTTCATAATACAATAAAAACGAAAGACTCGAGTGTCCTTTTTGTTACTTGTCGCCGGAAATAATTTTGCGGCATTGTCAAGCTTTCTCCAATATGACCTTTTCGAATGAAACATCTCTTACACCTCCCCTAAAAAATGATTCATAATTTCAAAACTCTCCTGCACATGAAAATATTTGATCCC
>OLOL01001944.1_pt1 | contig 16069 bp, 12 predicted proteins | sample 1673081 | NCBI WGS metagenome assembly OLOL01 (sample SAMEA3136753, study PRJEB25190) | human gut metagenome
CAATTTCATACCTTATATATAAAAAGGAGAAAGCCATGCCAACCTATCAATTACAAATTAAACAGGTGGTGGACTACCCACGCTGCCGGATCTACCGGCAGTTCGTCCGCTTTCTGATGGAGGACCGGAGCATTCGCGTAAGCGGAGGCTCCGGCCTTTTTTATTTTACGGTACTTTGCAGCTACGCAAACTTCCGCACCTCATATCGCCGCATCGACGGCATCAGCTATACCGTCTACCCTGGCGAATGGGTCTGCACCCTCAAGGAGCTGTCCCAATGGTTCCGTACCCGGTTCCAGTGCCAGGCGCTGGCCGTACTGGAACGGCTGCAGAAGCAGAACCTTATTTCCTTTCAGACACTGGGCCGCGGGAATGTAGTCCGCTATAAGATCTGCGACTGGGCGCGGCATAATACGGTCCTGGAGTACAATGCCCCCTGCCAGAAGGACACCGGCTTTTTCTTCCTGCCGGTTTCCGTTGCCACCGACCTCATCAGTTCAGACCGCTGCTCCGAGATGGACATTGTGCTGGACCTGTGGGTATCCGCCATCTACAACGACAATCAGGTGCAGGGGTCAGACCTGGGGCCGGTGGTCTATTTCCGCAACGGCGCCGGAAATCCCCTTGTCACCTACACCGAGCTGGCTGCCCGCTGGGGGCTGTCCCGGGCGACAGTCGGCCGTGTCCTGAAAAAGCTGGCCGCGCTGGACTACATCTCCCTCATGTCCTTCCCTGGCCGGCATGGCAGCGTAATCTATCTGCAAAAATATCTGTCCACCATGTTCGAGATTTCGGATGTGATGGTGGATAAAGAGGAGGTCGCTATGACGCTTAACATACGCCTGGAACTCCCGAAGGAGGACAGCGCAGGCCACGACGCCCCCGCCTTGGAGCATGAGGTCATCGTTTCAGATGAACTCGCCAGCGTTTCAAAATCGCACATTGAAATTATCCTTCAGAAAATGGCGCAAATCCTGATGGCACAAGGGATTTCGTGCTTTGGCTGCCCGCTCTCTCGCTACAAGTTATATCCCTTATCGGGCGACTGCCGGGAAGATTTACTCCCCCGCGCGCGAGAGCAGTCCCTGATGCGTTTTGGCCTTGCTGTTCTGTGTGGGAACAAGCAGGTCGCCACTTTTGAACTTACACTCTCTCCCTCGGCGGAGAATTGAACAAGGAGGTCTTACCATGAAGAAATTTGTTGAAAAAGATGTCGCAGAGAACCCTCTGTACCATGATACCTGGAAATTACTCAAAAAATACCGCGATGTGGTTTGGAGCTTGGAGATTTCCGTCCAGCATGTGCGGGCCAAGTTCGAGATCGAATACGGCACTTCCATCGAGGAATTTCTGGATTCCGTCTACCTGGCCGGCGCAGACCTGAACGGGAGCGACATTGAGCACCATGCCAAATGCATTGAGCGCAGCCACAAGATGCTGAAGCTCCTGGATTCGGCAGTCGAATTGCTCCGTACCCGCCATAAGAACGGCGAGGCGTATTACTGGCTGCTGTACTACTCCTTCCTCTCCCCTCAGCAGCTGAAGAATGTGGAGGAAATCATCGAGAACCTGCGCCCACATATCCGAGACATCTCCTTCCGCACCTACTACCGCAAGCGGCGGGAGGCCATTGAAGCCCTCAGTTCTGTGCTGTGGGGCTATACCTCCAAGGACAGTCTGGATGTGCTGGAGCAGTTCTTCCCGGAGCCGAAATCCTCCGAGAAACAGGCGGGCAAGTAATTGGCACAATTCGGGACTGAAATTGGCGCGTTCCTGCCCTTGAGCCGTAAATCCCTATGTGTTAGACTGAATATGCTCAAACTTGCACCCAAAACTGAATACAGGCAGTGAACAGCACCTTTTTCGAGGTGCTTTTTTGCTGCCCAAACGGTCTTTGGCCTGAGAAGGAGTCCACATCTGCACAACGGATGCGGGCTCCTTCTTTGCTTTTTGAGCAATGAACATCACATTTGGATTGGAGGTCCGCAAAATTGAAAAAACTGAGAACACCTCAACAGCAGCGGCGGGAAGATGACAGCAGCCCGCCTCGTCGAGTTTCCATCGGCCGGATCGCCTATACGGCGTTCCTCTGTGTGATGATGGCGATGATGTTCTGTCAGCCGGCATTTGCTGCAACCGATGTTTGGACGAAGGCCAAGGAAATTATGCAGGATGTCTACACGCAGATTCTCGCCATCTCCACCATTGCGGCCATCGTGACCGCCTCGGTGGCGCTTCTGCTTATGAACTTTTCGCGCTCCGGCCGGACAGTCGATGAGAGCCGGGCGTGGCTGAAGCGCATCTGCATTACCTGGGCCGTCCTCAATGGTCTCGGATTCATCATGGCTTATGTGACGCCTCTGTTCTCTGGTGGTCAGTGGACAGGCTGATGGCCGCCGCAATATACCCACTGGAAGGAGGCGTAAGCTATGGGTATCCTGGATGGCATCGTTGAATGGATCGCGGAGCAGGTAATGGCCGGCCTTGACCTGGTGACCACTTCGGTTTTGGGCGCTCTGGGCTGTGACATGGCTGTTTTTCTGCGGTACTTTCCCGCTGCCGAAACGATGTATAGCGTCTTTGTGGCGCTGGCTGTTGGCATTATCCTGCTGAATTGGGTCTGGCAGCTGTTCAAAAACTTCGGCCTGGGTGCAGGAATCGAGGCGGAAGATCCGGTCAAGTTGAGCATCCGGTCGGTCATTTTCATCCTGCTGGCGCTCTTTTCCGATGAAATCGTCAACATCGTCCTGACCATCGGCGGCACGCCGTACCGCTGGATCATGGATTCGGAGCTGCCGCCCCTCAGCTTTGCCGATTTTAACTCGGTCATGCTGGTGATCATCGGCGTCTGTGCCAATGGCGCTGTTGCGCTGATCACCCTAATCCTCGTCATCATCCTGGCCTGGAATTATCTGAAATTACTGCTGGAAGCGGCGGAACGGTATGTTCTGCTGGGCGTGCTGGTCTATACGGCGCCGGTCGCTTTTTCGATGGGCGCAAGCCAGACCACATCGAACATTTGGAAATCCTGGTGCCGGATGCTGGGCGGGCAGATTTTTCTGCTGATTATGAATGCCTGGTGCCTGCGCCTGTTTACGAGCATGGTTGGCTCCTTTATTGCCAATCCGCTCTCTTTGTAAGGAGGGGCGTTTTGAAAAAATTCAAGAAAATTTTGTTCCTTGCGCTGATGGTTGCTGCCCTCTCCTGCCTGTTTTGTCAGCCTGCTTTTGCCATCTCCGAGGAAGAGGTGCAGGCTCAAGTGGACGCTGTAGGTAAGGAGACGGTTTCCGGCAATGTCCTGATCTGGTTCATGTGTGCGATAGGCTTCTTGAAGGTATCGCAGAAAATCGACTCGTTCATGGCAAGCCTGGGCGTCAATGTAGGCCACACCGGCGGCAGTATGCTGGCTGAGGCCATGATTGCGGCCAAGGGTATCGGCGGCTTTAAGAACTTTTCCAGCCACCACTTTGGCGGCGGCCGCAGCAGCAGTTCCACCCATGTCAATGCCAGCGGTGGAGGCGGCCGGGGCGGCGCCGGGTTTGGCGCAGGCTTTGCCAGCGGCGGTCTGGCAGGCGTAATCAAGCGGAATGTCACGAACAACGCCATCAAGACGGCCACAACGCCCTCGGACGCCAAACCTTCAGGTCTCGGCGGTCTTGTGGGTGGTGCTGCTGGCGGTGTCGGCAGCCACATTTATTCTTCCTCGGTAAGCAAGGGCGGCAGTTTCGCCAATAATGTCATCGGTTCCGTGGCTACCGGGAACATCACTCAAATGGGCTCGATCACCGGCGAAAAGGCCGTTGAAGCCCTACACTCCTATATGGGCCACACGGCACTGGGGGCTGGAGCAGAGAATATCCCCACCTATCAGAATGTCGAGATCGGCGGCGGTCGCATCACCGGCACAGAGGTCACTCCGGAACACCCGGAGGGCATTGCCTTCGGTATGTACCATGCGGACCAGTATGTTGCGCCGGAGGGCCAGTACACGACCGTTCATGCAGTAGACGGTACCGCCTGGTATAAGCAGTATGCAGTGGACGCTGTGGACAAGACGCCCTACATGGCGCCGGACGGTTCGATTGCCTACAATGAGTCCATCGTAAAGAAGCTGCCGCCCACCCCCAAACGAAAGGATAAGATCTGATGGCTGAAGAACGCAAGGACAGCTTTGCTGAAACGGTAGACACTGCGGCCTCCGCAGCGCACACGGTCAAGGGCGCCATCAAAGCCGGCAAGGCGATTTCCGGTGCTGCCAAGGGCGCTGCTGCCGGCGGTCCCTATGGGGCTGTGGCCGGGGCAGTCTGGGCCGGACGCAAGCATATCGGCAAGATCGTTGCCGTCATTGTCATTTTGCTTCTGTTGCCGGTCCTGTTTGTTTTGATGCTTCCCGGGCTGATTTTCGGCGGTTTGATCAATGCCTTTTCGCCAGCGGACACGGAACAGCCTGTCCTCAACAGCGAAACTGCTATCGTAGAGAACGCCAACGACATCACATTTACCATCAATTCCATCTTGGGCGAGGCACTGGACGATGTGATAGCCCGCATTGAAGCGGACTTTGTCTCTTCCGGCGCTGACCAGATGGAGATCAAAAATCCCTATTCGGCCGGTCCCGTCTATAACGCCAATCTCATCGTCTCGCAGTATTGCGCTGCCCGGGATGAGGATTTTGAGAGCATTTCGCTGGATGATCTGGCCGCTGTCCTGCGGGAGAACAAGGAGCATCTCTACTCTTATACCAGTGTGCGGGAGAGCCGTGAGGTCACATCGGAAGACCCGGAGACCGGGGAGGAAACCACAACCACCGAGATCTGGATGGTCTACACCATCCGCTACAACGGCGAGTCTTATCTTGCTGACCATGTTTTTGCGCTTACGGACGAGCAGAAAGAGCTTGCCTCCGATTATGCCTCAAACCTGAGCATGTTCCTTGGGGACGGCCTGCTGCAGAACCTGACGGAATGGACTGGAAACAGCATCCCCTCTCTGGGCGATGTTACCTTTACAGACGGCGTGACGCCGGTGGTCTATTTCAATCAGCTGGACGAGCGTTATGCCAGCCAGCCCTACGGCACCGACAATATCGGCGGCTACGGGTGCGGGCCTACCGCAATGTCCATTGTGGTATCCTCCCTCACGGATGAAACTGTGGACCCGGTGGCGATGGCTCAGTGGTCTTACGAAAACGGCTACTGGTGCAAGAGCAGCGGCTCTTATCACGCTTTGATACCCGCCGCCGCTGAGGCATGGGGCCTGCCGGTATCCGGCTGCACGACTTCCGAGCCCCAGCGGATACTGGACGCCCTGGCTGAAGGAAAGCTGGTGGTGGCGATTATGGCAGAGGGCCATTTTACTTCATCCGGGCATTTTATCGTTCTCCGTGGCGTGAAAGACGGTCAGATCATGGTGGCGGACCCGGCCAGCTACAAGCGCAGCGAACAGCTCTGGGATCTATCCATCATCCTAAACGAAGCAAGCCGCCGTGCTGGAGCAGGCGGTCCTTTCTGGATCATAGGCTGACCTGCCCCTCGGCTGCGGAAACGAGGTAATACATGAGCAACAAAAACGACCATGATACTTATATCATACCGCCGAATTTTATAGAAACAGGCACTTTTTTCGGCGGTATGTTCCGTGCGCGGAATGTGATCGAGGCCGGCATCCTGGTGTTTGCCATCGGGGCGCCGGTTTTTCTGTTCCTTCCGTTTGGGCTGACCACCCGCATCATCATTTTGTGCCTGACCGCTCTTCCGGTAGGGCTGGTCGCTTTGATCGGCATATCCGGTGAGAGCCTTTCGCAGTTCCTGGTCATCTTTTTGAAGTACCTGCGGAACCGCCGCGTTGTCGGCGGTGACGGTGAGCAGCCGGAGGATAAGGCGGCGCCCTCCAAATCGGCCGGCAAGCATCTCAAGCAGCGGCCTCCCAAGGAGAAAAAGCCAAAGGCCCCGAAGCGTCGGCGGTCTGGTGAGGCAGATTTTCCGGCCGAGTTTGATGAAGTGCGCAGCTATGAGATCCGTGAAAAGCTGCGGCCCAAGAAAAATGCCAAAAAGGAGCGTCCTGCCAAGGCTAATAAGGCAAAAAAGAAAGCAAAGAAGCGCCCTGAAAAGGGGCGCCTGCCTAAACGCCCCGCCCACATCAAGGAGCAGAAGCCCGCCTGCCTCAATCCGGTGGCGGATTATCTGCCCATTGAGAAGGTGGAGAACGGCATTATCTATACCAAAGACCATCGGTTTGTCAAGGTGGTCGAGGTTGTCCCTATCAACTTTATGCTGCGGAGCGCCCGGGAGCAGAGAAATATTATCTACTCCTTCGTTTCGTACTTGAAAATCTCGCCCGTCAAGCTGCAAATCAAGGTCCTGACCCGCCGTGCGGACATCAACCGCCACCTGGACACGGTGCGCCGGGAGATGGCCTATGAGGAAAACGAGCAATGCCGCTTGATGCAGGAGGATTACCTGAATTTTGTGCAGCAGGTCGGCTCCCGTGAGGCTGTTACACGGCGGTTCTTTTTGATTTTCGAGTATGAGCCCTGGGCCAATACCCGGCGGTCGGAGCAGGAAGATGAAGCGATCCAGTCCCTCCAGAGCGCCGTCCATACGGCCTCCAACTACCTGCGCCAGTGTGGGAACGAGGTCATCGTCCCCGAAAACGAGGACGAATTTACCGTTGATGTCCTCTATAACCTGCTGTGCCGGAATGAGAGCGCCGTCAAGCCGCTGTCGGTACGGGCGCAGGAGGTAGTGGCGCAGTATATGGAGCAAGGCCGGGAGAATGAAATAGACCATATCCCGGCAGCGGAGTTTGCCGCCCCCCGAAGCATTGATTTTTCCCACGGGCGCTATATCTGCATTGATGGATTGTACTATGCCTATCTGCTGATCCCCTCGGACGGGTACAAAACGCAGGTGCCCGCGGGCTGGCTGAGCCTGATCGTCAATGCCGGTGACGGTATCGACATGGATATGTTCCTTGCCCGCCAGCCCAAAGAGCGCATCATCCAGCGTGTGGGCCAGCAGCTCCGTATCAACCGCTCCAAAATCAAAGACGTCAGCGACACGAACACCGATTTTGACGACATCGACGGCGCCATCCGGAGCGGATATTTCTTAAAGGAGGGCCTTGCCAACAACGAAGATTTTTATTACCTGAACCTGCTGATTACGGTGACGGCACCCTCTGTGGAGGATTTGGAGTGGAAAGTCAGCGAAATGAAAAAGCTCCTGCTTTCGCAGGATATGAATGTCAGCGCCTGCCACTTCCGTGAAGAGCAGGCGTTTCTTTCTGCCCTCCCGCTGGTCTCTATGGAGAAAGGGCTTTATGAGCGCGGCAAGCGCAACCTGCTGACGGGCGGCGCGGCCAGCTGTTATCCTTTCACCTCGTTTGAGATGTGCGATGACAACGGCATCCTTTTGGGAGTCAACAAATATAACAGCTCCCTGATTATCGTGGATATTTTCAATTCCTCGATCTATAAGAACGCCAATATGGCGATCCTGGGCACCAGCGGTGCCGGCAAAACCTTTACCTTGCAATTGATGGGGCTCAGGATGAGGCGCAAGAACATCCCCGTTTTTATCATTGCGCCGCTAAAAGGGCACGAGTTCCACCGGGCCTGTGCCAATGTGGGCGGAGAATTTATCCAGATTTCCCCAGCAAGCCCGCATTGTATCAATGTCATGGAGATCCGCAAGGTGGATCGGTCGGTCAATGAAATGCTGGACGGCCCCGGTATCCAACTCTCGGAACTGGCGGCGAAGATCCAGCAGCTGCACATTTTCTTCAGCTTACTCATTCCCGATATGAGCCATGAGGAGCGTCAGCTGCTGGATGAGGCGCTGATCCGTACCTACAATGCCAAAGGCATTACCCATGACAACGCCTCTCTGGAAGACCCGGCCAATCCGGGCCACTATCGGGAGATGCCGGTGCTGGGCGACCTGTATGAGATTTTGAAGGCCGCCCCGGAAACCACCCGAATGGCCCATATCCTTAACCGCCTGGTGAACGGTTCCGCCAGCACCTTTAACAAGCAGACCAATGTGCGGTTGGATAACAAATACACCGTACTGGACATTTCCTCCCTCACCGGCGACTTGCTGACTGTGGGGATGTTTGTCGTGCTCGACTTCGTGTGGGACCGCGCCAAAGCCGACCGCACCGAGGAAAAAGCCATTTTTATCGACGAGTGCTGGCAGCTTCTTTCCGGCGCCGGCGCCACGGGCACCCGGCTGGCTGGTGATTTCGTGTTGGAAATTTTCAAGACCATCCGCGGCTATGGCGGATCAGCGGTCTGCGCCAGCCAGGACTTGAACGACTTTTTCAATCTGGACGAGGGCCGTTTTGGGAAAGGCATTATCAACAACAGCAAGACCAAGATCATCCTCAATCTGGAGGATGACGAGGCGGAACGGGTTCAGGAGACTCTACACCTGTCCGACGCGGAAACGATGGAGGTCACCCACTTTGAACGCGGCAACGGCTTGATTTCCACCAATAACAATAACATCATGGTGGAATTTAAGGCCAGCCCGCTGGAAAAAGACCTGATTACCACCGACCGCCGAGAACTGCGTGAAATTTTGGAGCGCAAGCGCCGTGAGCAGGAATCTGCATAGGTTCAAATGATATATGCGAGGTGAATCCCATGTTTTGATGTGCTGCGCTGGGTGTGCGTCTATATGACGCCTTCCATGAAGAAAAACGCCGGTTTGACGCCCGGATGGCGTCTTTCCGGCGTTCCAATATTCGATAAGGCGTTCCGATGACGCCTTGATGACGCCATTTGATAAAGGAGGTGAGCCCCCATGAAGACCAGGGCTGAAATCTATGGAAATGAGGCTGCGGACTTGCTGCGGACGGTAACAATGTACCCTGGCCTCAGTGAACAGCAGCTTCTTTGTTTTCACCCTGGCAAAGAAGAAACGGCCAAGGCCCTGCTCTCCCATCTGGAGAGGCAGGGCCGCATTTTTCAAGCAGAGAGCGGCGGCTATTTCCCGGCCGGCCAGTCAGCAAAAATTGACCGGGCGCTTGTCCGGGCAGTATGGGTCCTGCTGGACTTCATTCAGCGGGCCGATTACCATGCTCCCGCTGATTTTCCTGTCAAGCTCGTTTTCTTTGCCGATGGCGAACTCTACGAGGTGGCCTGCGTTGAGGACGGGCAGGAGGCGCTTGTCTGCCATGCCCTTCGGGGCAACAAGGGCGGCAGCCGCCGCATTGTTCTGGTCGATTCACCGGCGCAGATCGCCAAAATCGACTGTCCCGGCATTTCCGGGTTCTGCTCCGTAGAGGAAAACGGCCAGACACACTATTTCAAGAAAGCAGGAGGCACATGATTGGACCGAAAACTTATATCCCGCCGGATCGGGAGTATCCTTGACGACATATCCCGGCTGAGCAACGCGCTGTATGCGATGGACACCACCGACATCCAGCGTTATCCCGATAACTATGAGACCCTTTCCACCGATGCCGCGCTGCGGGCAGAGCGTATTGCCTGCCGGCTGCGGCATTTGATTTATTCCAGCACGACCATCCGCAAGGGCGATTACCTCAAGTCAGCCAGTGTGATGCACGGCATCACCATCACCTATGAAAACGAGGTACTTGCTGTGACACTGCCCAGCCTTCTGCCAAAGCGCAGGCAGCGGCAGAGCGCCGAGTTTCTGCTGGACCCCCTCTATTTTGCCCTGGAGCAGTACGCCAAAGAGAACACTTTGCCTCACTACCGGGAATGTGTTGTCTGCTTCGCCCAGGTATATGACCAGGCGCTCCCCACCAGGCGGGTGCGCGACTATGACAATCTGGAGGAAAAGCAGATTTTAGATCTGCTGTCCTCTTTTGTAATGGCGGATGATACCGGCCTGCTGTGTGATGCCTATAACACCGCCGAGCTGGGCGAGCAGGACTGCACGATGATTTTCGTCATGGAGAAGCACCGCTTTCCCGGGTGGCTTGCAGAGCATAAATCAAGCCTGAAATCCATCTCGGATTTCTGAGCATTTTGGGCCCCTCACGGCCCGACATCCCGCGAAGCTGCTGGAAGTCCCGGATTTTCGGGCTTGCGGCCATTTGGGAGATGCTTTATTTTACCGAAGTTCTCAGTCATTACGGTAAAAATCCAGCACCGACAAAGGAGGTGATCCCTTGGGAAAAACAACCGCACTTTTCCACAGCCGGATACGCTCCCATTCCGGCTTTTATCGCTGACCGCCATCTCTGGAGAGTTCCCAACCAGCCAGCTGAACCGTCTCCCGGCCAGCCCTTACTATTTGGAGGCGGTCGTGACCTCGCTCAAAAAGAGCGGGCTGCTGCGGACCTACTACCGCGACAGGCTCCGGGGCTATCGGCTGGGGTCAAGGGCCAAGGCCGCCCTGCTGGACGGCTGGCCAGAGCGTTTCTCTCCCTACCTGACCGGCGACACCGACACCAACCGCCTCAAGAGCGAGGTGAACCGGCGGCTCCGGCTCCACCGCCTTGCGGAAACCTATGTCACGATGGACAATGCGGGGATCGGGCTATTTCAGGATGAAAAGCCGAAGGTCTTTTCGCCGCAGGGCTATCACGGCGAAGCCATCGAGTATCCCGCCTTTTACAGTTCCCGTGAGGTCAAGGAAATGGGGATCGACACCACGCAGGTGCGAAGCTCCCGGTTCGCAGGGGTGCTTCTGGCGCCCACCGGCATTTTTGTCACCTATAACAGCAGCGCTGCCCTGATGAAATGGCGCTGCAAATCCGAGATGCGGGTAAAGGCGCTGATGTGGAGCGTCCTGTGCCAGCAGCGTTTGGCCGGGCAGTACCGCGCCGAAGATGTGCATGGGCTGGTGCTGGGCGACAGCATGGAACTGGCCTACCAGATGCTCACCAGCACCGGCGGGGCCAAGCACGACTATTTCATGCTGGACGGCAGCTACGACCATTTTTATTTTCTCACAAATAACCACCAAGGGGAGGTGATCCTTGCTTTACTGTGTGATCCCTTGAAAACCGCAGAGCTTAACCGCATTCTGTCCCAAGGCTTGATTGCCGGGAACGCCGGAAAGGCCATTGAGCAGGATGCCGCGGAGCAGGACGGAACGCCGGTGCTGTTCGGCTACTCCTGCGACTTGCCCCGGATCACACGCTTCAGCACCTCCCTCGACCTGATGGAGCGCCCTGGCACACTGATCTGCTTCGACTTCCAGGCAGATGTGCTGCGCCGCTACTGCGGTAGCCGGGTCCGCTTTCAAACCATTGATTTCACAAAATTCGAGGGGAGGTTGTTCCCATAGATAAGAAGAAACTCATTGCAGGCCTGATCGCTGCGCCGTTCGCCATCCTTGCGATTCTCTACGCAGGCGGCTTTCTGGGGCAGATATTGGGCAACTACGCGGCATGGAAACAGGGCGGCGGCATCCCCGGAGACGGCACATCTCCGGCGGCAGCGTCGCCCGATTTTATTACCTGCCTGACCTCTGTGCTCCATCCGCCCTATGGGGTGTACGGGGTGCTGATCTGCATTGGCCTGCTGGCGGTCCTGCTGCTCATGGTCATGCGGATGGGCTACAGTGATACCGGCGAGTATGACACAGACCGGAACTTTGTCTATTCGGCCAAGGGCACCTACGGCACCTCCGGCTGGATGGGCCGCAAGGAAATGAAGGGTGTGCTGGATCTGGTGCCGGATCTGCGCAAGCATAAGGGCATTGTGCTGGGGATGCTGGACGGGAAAGCCGTCTGTATTCCCGAGAATCCCCGCATCAACGGCAACCTGGCCGTGTACGGCTCCAGCGGAAGCATGAAGACCCGGTCGTTCTGTATGAACCGCATCCTTCAGGCGGTGATCCGTGGGGAATCGCTGATCATTTCAGATCCGAAAAGTGAACTCTATGAAAAATCCAGCGAGTACCTGCGGGAGCAGGGCTATTGTGTCAAAGTTTTCAATCTGGTGTTGCCGGAAAACTCAGACAGCTGGAACTGCCTTTCCGAAGTGGAAGGGCAGGAACTGATGGCGCAGCTTTTTGTGGATGTCATCATCAAGAACACCAACAGCACCGGCAAGGGCGACCACTTCTGGGACTCCTGTGAGATGAACCTGCTGAAAGCCCTCGTCCTCTATGTGGACCAGAGCTATGCCAAAGAAAACCGGAATATCGGCGAGGTGTACCGGCTGCTGACGCTGAACGGGGAATCCGACCTGGACAACCTGTTTGATGTTCTGCCGCCCACCCATCCGGCCAAAGCGCCCTACAGCCTGTTCAAGCAGGCAAGCGACACGGTGCGCAGCGGCGTCATCATCGGCCTTGGCTCCCGGCTGCAGGTGTTCCAGTCGGAGCTTATCAAGAAGATCACCACCCGGGATGAGATTGACCTGGAACTGCCCGGCCAGGAGCGGTGCGTCTACTTCCTCGTTACCAGCGACCAGGACAGCACCTTTGATTTTCTGGCAAGCCTGTTCCTGTCCTTTTGCTTTATTAAGCTGGTGCGGTATGCAGACAAGAACTGCGAGGGCGGCAAGCTGCCGGTTCCCGTCCATATCCTGGGGGAAGAGCTCACTGCCTGCGGAACCATTCCGGACCTCTCCCGCCGTCTCAGTGTGATTCGATCCAGAAACATATCCATGAGCTGCGTCTTCCAAAATCTTGCGGGTCTCCAAAACAGATACCCGCTCAATCTCTGGCAGGAAATTTTGGGAAATTGCGACGCGCAGCTGTTTTTAGGCTGCACAGACAGCCTGACGGCGGAATTCATTTCCGAGCGCACCGGTCTGGCTTCTGTGTCAGTGTCCAGTAAATCCAAGCAGCTGGGCACCTGGCGCATTTCCAATTATACGCCGGAGTACCGGGAGACCTCCGGCGTCGGCAAGCGGCCCGTCCTCACCCCGGATGAAGTGCTTCGTCTGCCGATTACACAGGCGCTGGTCATTATCCGCGGCCAAAAGGCCCTGAAGGTAGAGAAGATGGACTACTCCAAGCATCCGGAATCCTCCAAGCTCCGCGACTGCAAAGCCTCCGCGCACATTCCTGAATGGCGCGAGTTGGAGGAACAAGCGCAGCCGAAACCTGCCGCCGCGCCGCCCCCGGCCCCCAAGCCGAAGGAAAGCGCCCCCAAGAAGCCGGCGGCAAAGAGAAAACCGAAATCTTCCGGTACGCCGGCTGCCCCGAAATCGCCCCCGTCACCGCCTGCTTCCGAGGCCCCGGACAGGATCATCACCACAGACAAGGACTCGATCCTTTCTTAAATTCACAACATAAGGAGGTTTTTACTTATGGCAACCAAGAAAAAAGAATTGCTTGAGCAGGAAAATACCGCACCTGAGACCACGGTTACCGTGGAGAACGCTCCGCCCCCTGATGAAGCGCAGGCTGATATGGCGGCACCCGCTGATGGCGGCGATTTGAATGAGCTGCTGGCCTCTATGGACCAGCCGGATGAAGAGGCAACCACCATTGAGGATGACGGCAGCCTCCCGGAACTCACCGAAAGCGAGATGTTTGGTGAGATGGACACCGATGCTACGGTGGCAGACGCCCTTCCCGGCGATGATGACGCCGCTCTGACAGAGGGCTCTGACAGTGATGATGGCGAAGGTGCCTCTGCTGTTCCCGCTGATGATGGTGCAGCCGATGTCCCCAGTGAGCCTGTTTCTGGAGCGGCTGAGGAACCGGAACCGCCCAAGCCCAAGCGGGCCACCCGCAGGAAAAAGACCGCACCGGTCGAAAATACGGCGCCGGCGGAAGGAGTTCCCGCAGAAGCAGAGCCTCCTGCGCCGATGGCTCCCGCTGAGGAAGATGTGCCGTCTGATGATAGTGAAGCGGCTGCGGCAGAAGTTCCTGCCTCGCTGGCCGAACCGCTGGCAGAGGCCGCCCCTGCTCCCACTTCTACTCCCAGACGCACCGCCGCTCCCCGCCGCAGTGAGCCTTCAATCCTGACCATCCGCAGCCGGGAAGATGTGGAGACGCAGGAAGACCGTGAGGACATCATCTGGCATGAGATCCACAACGCCTACCGCACCCGCCGCATCCTCACCGGCAAACTGGGCGGCATTGAGCAGCTGGACAACCGCAAGACGGTGGCTGTGGTGGACTACAAGGGGTTCCGCATCATCATCCCCCTGAAGGAAATGATGATCAATCTGGGCCGCAGCCCCTCCGGCCAGGAATACACTGACCTGATGCTGCGCCAGAACAAGATCCTGGGGAATATGCTGGGCGCCGACATTGACTTTGTGGTGCGGGGCATCGACTCCAAGACCCGCAGCGTGGTAGCCAGCCGCCGGGAGGCCATGATGCGCAAGCGCCAGACCTTCTATTTCGATCTGGACCCGGATGGGATGTACCGCGTCTACGAGGGCCGGATTGTCCAGGCCAGGGTCATCGCTGTGGCGGAAAAGGTCGTCCGTGTGGAGGTGTTTGGGGTGGAGTGCTCGATTTTGGCCCGCGACCTTGCCTGGGACTGGATCGGCGACGCCCATGAGCGGTTTGCTGTGGGCGACGAAGTGCTGGTCCGTATCCTCAGTGTACGGCGCAACAGCCTGGAGGACCTGGGCATCCGGGCCGACATCAAGAGCACTTCGGAAAACACTGACCGGGACAACCTGCAGAAGTGCCGCATCCAGGGCAAGTATGCAGGAAAGGTCACCGATGTTCATAAAGGCGTGGTCTATGTCCGGCTCGCCAATGGCGTCAATGCGGTAGCCCACTCCTGCTACGACTACCGGATGCCCGGAAAGAAGGATGATGTGTCCTTTGCCGTCACCCGCCTGGATATGGAGCGGGGCGTGGCCGTGGGCATCATCACGCGGATCATCCGGCAGAACCTGTAAAAGCAAAAGTGCCTGGAGAGTAGTAACGAACTGCTCTCCAGGTTTCTTTTTTGTCATTATCAGATCTACCGCTGTATATCTTTATCACATAGGCTTCCTTCCAAATTCCCATTTCAAAGAATTTATTTTGCGTTTGCGTTGATTTTTCACAAAATACGGGCTATAATATATAAAAGAAAAGGTTTAGGAGGTCGCTTATGCTGATTCAATTTAGTGTGGAGAATTTTCTATCCATCAAAGATAAGGTTGTATTATCCCTGCTGGCCAGCAAGGATAATGAGCATCCAGAGCATCTTATCATGGATGGAAATAAAAGCTATTTGAAGTCTGCTGTCATTTACGGAGCCAATGCTTCGGGGAAGTCTAATGTCCTAAACGCGTTCTGGTTCATGGTAAACTATGTGCTGACCTCACATAACCAGCAGCTTCATAAGACCATTGACCGTTTGCCTTTCAAGTTTGATCCGGAAACGCCAACGCGCCCCAGCAGCTTTGAGGTCATCTTTACCACTGAAGGTATCCGATATGCGTATGGTTTTTCTGTGACAGATAAGGCTGTTACAGAAGAATACCTATATTACTATCCCAACGGCAGACAGGCGCTTATTTTTGAGAGAAAAAATACCAAAGATTTTCGTTTTACGGTGGATATAGATGAACAAAACACGCTCAAGGAGCGCACTTCTGCGAACAAACTCTACTTGTCAGTTGCATCAAACTGGAGTTACTCTAAAGTGATTCCGGTTTTGGAGTGGTTCGCTTCTTGTCAGATTATCACGAAGAATTCCGTGGCGGACGCTTATGGGCTTGAGGCAGAGCAGCTGAAAGATGATGATTACCGGCGCGTGATCGCATCTATGCTGCGTGTTGCAGATTTGGGAATACAGGCTTTGCAAATGCGCGATGCAGAGCCTGCTCCTTCGCAGCACGGTGACAGCTTTGCAAATATTGAGGCCATTCACACGGTAAAGGATACCAATGGAAATGCGTTATCCTATGCGTTAAATATGGCAGAGGAATCTGACGGCACCAACAGTTACTTCAAACTGATCGGCGTTGTGAAAAAGGCTTTAGACCAGGGAACGCTTCTTGTGGCTGATGAGATGGACGCACATCTGCATCCTCTATTGACCAGGCATCTGGTATCCCTGTTTGACAGCACAGAATTCAATCCAAAGGGTGCTCAGTTGATCTTCACATCTCACAGCACCAATCTTCTTGATCTGGATTTGTTGAGAAGAGATCAAATTTGGTTCACAGAAAAAG
>OLOL01001955.1_pt1 | contig 15972 bp, 10 predicted proteins | sample 1673081 | NCBI WGS metagenome assembly OLOL01 (sample SAMEA3136753, study PRJEB25190) | human gut metagenome
GGTCAGGAACAGACGGTGGACTTGGTGCTGGCAGCCATCCTTGCCAATGGTCACGTACTGATAGAAGGTGTGCCGGGAGTTGCAAAGACATTGCTTGCCCGATTGACGGCTCGTTTGATCGATGCGGACTTCAGCCGTATCCAGTTTACACCGGACCTGATGCCGAGCGACGTATTGGGTACCACTGTGTTCAATATGAAAACCAATGATTTTGACTTTCATCAGGGACCGATCTTTGCCGATATCGTATTGGTGGACGAGATCAACCGTGCTCCTGCCAAAACGCAGGCTGCCTTGTTCGAGGTGATGGAAGAGCGTCAGATAAGCATTGACGGCACTACTCATAAGATGGGTGAACTCTACACTATCCTTGCCACACAGAACCCCGTGGAACAGGAAGGAACTTATAAACTTCCCGAAGCACAGCTCGACCGCTTTCTGATGAAAATAACGATGGACTATCCTTCGCTGGAAGAAGAAGTGGATATTTTGGAACGTCACCATACGAACACTTCATTAATCAAGCTGGACGATATCAAGCCCGCTATCACCAAAGAAGAACTCCTGTCACTGCGTGCCTTCATGAATCAGGTATTTGTAGACCGTACGCTGCTCCAATACATTGCATTGATTGTGCAGCAGACGCGTACCAGCAAAGCTGTATATCTTGGCGCTTCTCCGCGTGCATCAGTTGCAATGTTGCAAGCCTCCAAGGCGTATGCCCTTTTGCAGGGACGTGACTTCGTGACACCGGAAGATATTAAGTTCGTTGCTCCGTATGTGCTTCAGCATCGTCTGATCCTGACGGCGGAAGCGGAAATGGAAGGATATTCTCCGGTAAAGGTTACGCAACGCCTGATTGATAAAGTAGAGGTCCCCAAATAAGAACCGAATCTCTATAATTCGTAACTCAAAACTTAAAACTCAAAACTCAGAATCCGAAATTGTACTTAACCCGTCGTTTCTATATTGCCCTTATTCTGGTTATCCTCTTATTGGGTAGCGGATATCTGTTTGCTCCGTTTTTTGTCATCGGGCAGTGGGCGCTTTTTGCCTTATTCGTGTTGGTATCGGCAGACGGATATATTCTCTACCGTACCCAGGGGATTCAGGCATTCCGTCGATGTTCCGACCGTTTCTCCAATGGCGATGACAATGAAGTGAGCATTCGTGTCGAAAGTACTTATTCGCGTCCGCTCTCTCTGGAGATCATAGATGAAATACCTTTTATCTTCCAGAATCGGGATGTCTGTTTCTGGACCACCCTTCAGCCAAACGAGGGGAAAACAATCAGTTACCATCTTCGTCCGACCCGTCGCGGAGTATATTCTTTCGGGCAAATCCGTGTATTTGTGACCGACAAGATCGGGCTGCTTTCCCGTCGGTACACTTGTGGACAGCCGCAGGATATCAAGGTATATCCTTCCTATCTGATGCTTCACCGATACGAATTGCTGGCAATGAGTGATAATCTTACCGAACTGGGTATCAAGCGTATCCGCCGGGTAGGCCATCAAACGGAATTTGAGCAGATCAAGGAATATGTAAAGGGAGACGACTACCGGACTATCAACTGGAAAGCGAGTGCCCGCCGGCATGAACTGATGGTAAATGTCTATCAGGACGAACGCTCTCAGCAGATTTACAGTGTGATAGATAAAGGCAGGGTGATGCAGCAGGCTTTTCGGGGAATGACTTTGCTCGATTATGCGATTAATGCTTCGCTGGTGCTTTCGTATGTGGCGATGCGGAAAGAGGATAAAGCGGGGCTGGTGACTTTTGACGAGCATTTTGATACCTTCGTTCCGGCTTCCAAGCAGCCCGGACATATGCAGACGCTGCTTGAAAAGCTGTATAGCCAGCAGACTACTTTTGGTGAAACGGACTTCTCGGCTCTTTGTGTGCATCTGAACAAGCACGTCAATAAGCGTAGTTTTTTGGTTCTGTATACCAACTTTGCCAGTATCAGCAGCATGAATCGTCAGTTGGCTTACTTGCAGCAGCTCAACCGGCAACATCGTTTGCTGGTGGTTTTCTTTGAAGATGCTGACTTGAAAGCGTACATCGAAAGTCCGGCGAGGGATACGGAAGATTATTACCGGCACGTGATTGCCGAAAAGTTTGCTTTTGAGAAGCGACTGATCGTTTCTACATTAAAGCAGCATGGCATTTACTCTCTGCTGACGACACCCGAAAATCTGTCTATTGACGTAATCAATAAATATTTGGAGATGAAATCACGGCAACTACTGTAGTAAGAGTCGTTGATTGGTCTGATGTAGTTCTTTTATTTCCTTATCGGGCTTCTTGTTTGTTTAGAAAAGGGGTTGCCCCATTGCCTTTCGTGTTTCTACAAAGAAGAATACAGCCATTCCTATTATAATGACTCCCAGTATGCCGTAAAAGAGCCGTGCTCTGCCGCGACCTACATTCCGGACGATTGTCTGGGCATTGCGTGTGGTGAAGAACCAGTTCCAGTTCAGTAAGGAAGCTAGCAGGGAAGTAATTCCCGCTAGCGCAAAAATTCCTTGTACGATGTATTGTCCGGTCATAGTCTGATCACTCTGCTTCCGTCTTCCAGTTCTTCAATCGTCACTTTTACGGCATCTCCCGGCAGTAATTCTTCTACCAGTTCCGGCCATTCGATAAAGCAAAGGGCGCCGCTGTAGAAATAATCTTCGTATCCCATGTCATATACTTCACTTAGCTTTTTGATGCGGTAAAAATCGAAGTGATAAATCAATTCTCCGGTTTCGTCCGAACGATATTCGTTAACGATAGCGAAAGTAGGAGAACTGATAACGTCTGATACACCTAATTCCTCGCAAAGAGCTTTGACGAAGGTCGTTTTGCCGGCTCCCATTTTACCATATAAAGCGAAAACGGTGTTATCACCCATAGCAGCGATAAATTCCCGGGCTGCCTCATGGATACTTTCCAGTGATTGAATCTTGATTTCCATATACTATTCTATTATTATGACTGTTTCTTGCAACAACTCTTTCCGATCTTGCAAACGGCATAAATCAGGATAGAGAAGAATATAATCGAAGCGCCCGAAGGGACTTTCCAGTGGTAAGAAATAAACAGACCGCCCAGACAGCCCAGAAAACCGATACCGATGGACAGCCAGATGATTTTCTTGAAACTGTAGGTAAAGAGGTTGGCCGTCATTTGTGGAATGGTGAGTAGCGATATTGCGAGAACGATGCCTACCATACGCAGACAAGCAACGATGGTCAACGCAATAAACATCATCAGCACATATTCGAATATCTCTACCGGAATCTTTTGCGAACGGGCAAACTCGCGGTCGAATGCGATATATACGATAGGACGGATAAACAGATAAAAGAATCCGGTTAATATCAGAGCCAATATGCCCAGCATCCACAAGTCCGCCTGATTGATGGTCAGGATATTACCGAAAAGATAAGCTGACAGGTCCGGAGCAAATCCCGGTGACAGGAAACTGAACATGATTCCCAAAGCCATTCCCAGCGTCCAGAATACGGCAATCGCAGAATCTTCGCGCATATCTTTCCGCCGGCTCAGCCACTCGACACCGAATGCGGACAATACAGAGAAGACGGCGGCTGAGAGTATGGGAGAAATTCCCGCAAACAGTCCCAGTCCTATCCCTCCGAAAGAGGCGTGCGTGATTCCTCCACTGATAAATACCAGACGGCGGGTAACAATGTAAGTACCGATAATCCCGCAGGCAATGCTTGCCAGTAAGCTGCCCAGCAAAGCGTGTTGGAAGAATGTATATCGAAGTAGATCCACTTTTTAATTAAAGATTAAAGATTGAAAATTAAAAATCAAAGCAAGAATAATGCCGTCCATCAATAAAAACAACTTCAACGCCCTCCTAATACCTATTACCTCTCCCCATTCCTTCTCTCTCCGATAATCAGAAAGACTTCATCTTTGAGGTCATCCGGCAACTCGATACCCCGTAGTTGCAAACTACGTACCCAGCCTGCGACATCAATGTCCTGCATGGTATATAACACATCCCTGAATTGGTTTGTTTCTTCGTCAGTATACGCATTTGCTTCCTTTCCGATGAACTGATCCAGTTCTTCGTCATCGTAATATTCAATTTTTTTGCTTACGGCGGCAAGCAAACTATCTTTCTCGCACACTTCGTGTTGTCCGCAGCATTCTATATCTGCTTCTTTCACTTCCGGCATACGGTCCAGTTCACCTTTTTCTATTTTCTGTTGCAGTCTTTTGTTGCGGATATAACCGGCTATCAATGCGATGATACCTAGCAACACCAAACTTATAATAAGTATCCACATAGTCTGTACTGATTCAAATTTCTGCAAAGTTACTTATTAATTTGCATTCTATCATGGATGGTATCTATTTCTTTTCTTACTTTTGCACGTTGCTAACTTAAATATATATTAGACGATGAAGCATAAGAAGTGGTTGACTGTCTTATTTATACACGGTAACAGGAGAAGATATCAGGTAAGTATATGGGCGGAAGGAAATGGCTGGGTGATAGAAAAAGGTGCGGATTAAAGAAAGAAACAGCCGGAACTGTAGGGTACCGACAAAGGTGATTTTCATCTGCTTAGGCGGTTATTTAAAATAATCCTGTATATTTGTGATAATAAATCGAAAGACTATGATACGACGTAGGCTTTGCCTCTTATTCCTACTGACTGGAATGACTCTGTTTGCTTATTCGCAAGGATTGTTGTTTCAGGCTAATGATAAAGAAATTAAAGAAAGGACTTCTCTTCAGATATTTCAGGAAGGGGAGATACCTTGTTTTACGAAAAACTTTCAGTTGAGCTTTGAACTTTCTATTCGCGATTTTGATACTTTTGGATATGTTTTTCTGCTGAAGGAAGATCAGGGGAAAACTAAATATAGCTTTACGTATACTTATCTGGATGGTGAGAACAGTACATTCAAGTTTAATACCGACGGAAAAGAGAATCATTATTCTTTAAATCTGCGCAATGATGCACTGGCTTATCAATGGATTCCTGTGTCTTTTGCATTCGATTTGCAACAGGACGTACTTACGATTCGTATCGGAGATAACGAAAAGAAGATTACTTCTTTAGGATTGAAAGATACTTTTTGTCCGCACCTCTTCTTCGGACGTTATGATTATATTTTGGATATGCCCACTTTTGCCATCCGCAATCTGAAGCTGGAAGGTGATAGAAGTCATTCATATACTTTCCCTCTGAATGAAAATGAAGGGGAAGAAGTGCATACTTCTACAGGGAAGGTTTTGGGTACGGTTGTCAATCCGGTGTGGCTCATCAACGGTTCTTATCATTGGGAGAAACTTTTTGAGTATTCTTTTCAGACTCCTTCGGGAATCACTTTTGAGCCGGACAGTCAGCGACTGATTATTTTCAGCCAGGATTCACTTCTTACTTATAATCTGTTGAAACGTCAGCCACAAAAGTATTCTTATAGCAACAAACTACCCGTAAAATTGCAGTTGGCTACTCACTTCATGAATACAACGGATGGTAAACTTTATGTTTATGAATTGAATAACCTGCCGTTGGGGGATGCTACGGTAGCGGCGCTCGATCTGAATAATCAGGAGTGGAAACAGACCGGAGTAGCCGCCTTGCCGGTACAGTTGCACCATCATGACGGCTTTTGGGATGAAACAACCGGAAAGTATCTCGTTTTTGGCGGTTTTGGTAATAAGCGTTTTAATAATACATTCCTCGAATATGATATCGAGGGTGACCGTTGGGATACCCTTTCTTATTCCGGCGACCGGATTATCCCCCGTTATTTCTCGGGTATGGCAGTCAATAAGAACCGGGAGCATATCTATGTCTTTGGCGGGATGGGAAATGAATCGGGTGAGCAGAGTGTAGGCCGAAATTATCTTCACGATCTTTATCTGCTTGACAGAAAGCAGCAGTCTGTGCGACGTTTGTGGCAGAACGCTTCGGATCATCGTTTGGTCGTCGCCCGTGATATGATACTGACCCCTGATGAGAAGTATATCTATGCTCTGTGTTATCCGGAATATCTTTCGGATACCTATCTGCAACTTTATCGCTTGACGGTTGATGATGGAACGATGAAAGCTTTGGGAGATTCCATTCCGATGCGTTCGGAAGAGATTATGACGAATGCTAACCTTTACTATAATTCATTGACGCATGAGTATTACTGTACGACCACGGAATTTGACAAGAAGGGACATACGGTGATTCGGACTTATGTGCTGTCCGCCCCTCCGGTTTCTCTGGATGAAATCCGTTCTTACGGTTCCAGGTCTTCTCTGGAGATTCGTTGGTTATGGATAATGGCAGGAATAGGAGTATTATTGCTTGCCGGAGGTGTGCTGTTTGTCAGGAAAAAGAGGGGAAAACAAAGAAATGCGGTTCTGGAATCATCTTCTGTGCTCATGTCACCACCTGTCGGGAGAGAACCGGATAAAAGTGTACAGGGAAAAGAAACGCTTGCAAAAGAAGATTTTGAGTCATCCCTCGTTCGTCCGAATGCAGTTTATTTATTTGGTCCTTTTACGGTAATTGACCGGAATGGGCGGGATATTACTCATTTGTTCAGTTCCCGTTTACGGCAGGTTTTCATCTATATCTTGCTTCATAGTACTCATAATGGAGTATTATCCGCCTCCTTAAATGAGGTCTTCTGGCCCGATAAACCCGACGACAAGGTGAAAAACCTGAAAGGGGTAACGATCAATCAGATTCGTAAAAATCTGGCTGAACTGGATGGAGTGGAACTTGTACACGACAAGGGATATTTCAGACTGGTGTTTACTGACTGTTATTGTGATTATTTCCGTTTCCGCACCTTGAAGAATGCTGAAGAGGTCGAGAATGAACTCGGCATTTTATTAATGCGTGGCAAATTCCTTGATGGTATGGATGCGGGAATGATGGATCACTTCAAACAGAAAGTAGAAGAGTTCTTGTCTTCCTTCCTGCCATTGGAAATCGAACGTCTGTATCAGCAGCATAAGTATGATGCCGTCATTCGTTTCTGTAATGTGCTTTTCCGGGTTGATCCGGTTAATGAGCTGGCACTGGCTTATGGTATGCATGCCCTTAACCATACAGGTTCGTCACAAGAAGCGATTCTGCAATATTCCCTGTTTGTGCGTGAGTACAGGCAAATGATGAATGAAGAATATTCTACTTCCTATGCAGAACTGATGAGCAAAAATCCTCCTTTTCATCGATAAAAACATTTCGGTTAATGATATTTATTCGCTTATTAATCCGTTATTAACCCATCACTAATAAGTTGTTTAACCTTGCTACATTATGTTTGCAGCGATGTTATTTACTTATTGTTTTATTTAAAAACCTAATACGTATGAAAACAAGATTCTTTATGAAACTTTGTTTATTCAGTTTGTTGGTTTGGTGTGTCAGCTCGTGCAAGAGCGATAACGGCGATTCAGTGCGGCCTATTGCACTTGAATGCATGTACACGCATCTGACCGACATGACAAACATGCTTGATACCGCAAAGATCGGTACAAGTGACGGTACTTTCCCATTGGCAAATGCCCAGAACCTGCAAAAAGCTGTTGAAGAACTGCAAACAGGTATTTCTAAAGGTATGGCTGGCTACTTTGTTCTACAGTATGAAATAGATAACTACTGTATAGCCGCCGAAAAAGCGATTGCCGAATTTCAGGATTCCTATCAACAGACATTGCAACCGGGTACGCCTGCCGAATTAAAGGTATTCGGCATTGACGGTAAAGGGCGTATTGAATTTGGTTCCGATCCTGCTTATGGTGGCGGTAATACTTTCACCGTAGAAAGTTGGGTGAAGTATGATGCCGGTTTCTTTGAGTCGGGAATTGGCAGTTTCCTCTCTACTTTTGACGGTAAGCAGCCGAATGAGGGATGGATGATCAACTTCTTAGGCTCTAATCTTCGTACAACGATCGGTATGGGACCACAGGAAGGCCGTGTACTGGAAGAAGGCCGCGCTTATCCTGATAATTTTGGCAAATGGAATCATGTCGTGACGGTGTGGGATAATACTTTGCCTGAAGGACAGCTGAAAATGTATGTCAATGGTGAATTATTCTTCAGTAAGACAAATGATGTGAAGAATGATGCCGGAGTATTACAGAATTATATGCCTAACACCCGTAACCAGAATATGTGGGCATTCCAGGAACCGACTGATAACTCACGCTGTATGACCGGATTTATTAAGAAATTCCGTATGTGGAGTACTGCGAAATCGGCGAATGAAGTAAAAACGTTGATGAACTCGGATGTGACGGGGACAGAAAGCGGACTGGTATGTGCATGGGATTTCACGACAGTGGCCGAAGACGTTACCAACATTCCGGATAAGACAGGAAAACACGTTGCGAAAATTGTAGGTAACTACAAATGGTTTAAAGTTGAGAACTAACCTTAATAAACAGACGAAGAGTATGAAAAATAATACGATAAAAATAAAGGCTTTCCTCTGCCTGCTGCTTCTGACGTGCGGATGGGTAAGTGTGCAGGCACAGCAGGTGCTTACAGTGAAAGGTGTGGTAGTAGATGCTTTAAAAGAACCGTTGCCCGGAGCCAGCGTTCAGGTGGTAGGAATGTCTACCGGTACGGTGACTGATTTGGATGGTAATTTTAGTCTTCAGGTTCCGAAAGGAAAAACGATTGCTGTTTCTTTTATAGGATACGTGACACAGGAACTGACTGTAAACCAGAATCAGTCAAACCTTACCATTCAGTTGAAAGATGACTCTAAACAGCTGAATGAGGTAGTCGTCATCGGTTATGGTACGGTAGAAAAGAAAGATTTGACAGGTTCTATCCAATCCGTTACCAGCAAGGAGTTAAGTAAACTGGTGACTACCGATGTCACTGAAACACTGAACGGACGTGTCGGTGGTGTACTTGTGAACAAGACTTCCAATCGTCCTGGTTCGGATACGAAAATAGAGATTCGCGGTATCAACTCGTTCAATTTCTCGAATGAACCTTTATACGTGATCGACGGAGTACCTTCCCAAACAGGAATGCGTCATCTGAACTCTGCCGATATTGAATCTATCGACATTTTGAAAGATGCCTCTTCCAGTGCAATCTACGGTTCGCGGGGTGCAAACGGGGTGGTGATTATCACTACCAAAGGGGCTAACAAGCGTCAGGGCTTTAATATTGACTATTCGGGTTACGTTGGTTTCAAGACTCCTACCCGTATTCCTGAAATGATTGGTAACATGGGCAATGGACTGGAATATGTAGACTATCGCACCGCTTTGTGGAAAAAGAAGTATGGTGATGCTTCACTGAGCCGTCCGGACTTCCTGACTGATGATGAGAAACGCCGTATCAAACATGGTGAATACTATGACTGGTTGCGTGAACTGTCGCAGAATGCATTGACTACCAGTCATTCTGTTTCCGCTACCGGAGGTACGGACAAACTCTCTTTCTCATTCGGCTTGGGATACTTGAAAGACGACGGTATGGTAGGCGATGAAAGCTTTGAACGTATTACGGCTAATGTTGGGTTGGAATATCGCTTCTCTGATAAGTTCAAAACAGGAATCAACAGCTATGTTTCTCTGAATAACACGAATGAAGGAGCGAATGATGCTTTGATTAATGCATACTTCCTGCCGCCTACGGTCAGCCCATACGATAAAGACGGAAGCTACCTGTTTAATTGCCAGCCGACTTCCAGTAAAATCAATCCATTTGTTCAGATTGAAAATAATAAAAGAGAGAAAGAAGCAAACTATACCAACTTCTCCGGTTATCTGGAATATCAGCCGATCAAAGGACTGAGCTTTAAATCACAGATTGCGGTTCAGTATGATTCGGATGTTTACGGAGAATGGGTAGGTACGATGACACAAGCCAAAGGAGGTCTCAATGCACCGGAAGCTTACCGGAAAGAAGGACGGAATATGAACTGGGTATGGGACAATATCATTACTTATGATAAAATCTGGAAGAATATTCATCGTCTGAATGCTATCGGTTTGTATAGCGTACAGAAAGAAACTCATAAGGGTTCCGAAATGCGTGGTGACGGTCTGCCTTACAACTCGGACTGGCATGCGATCGAAACAGCCGAGGAAATTCGTGATGTGAAGAGTTACTATTGGGAGTCATCCATGCTTTCTTTCATGGGACGTGTCAACTATACGTTGATGGATCGGTACTTGTTTACTGTAACAGGGCGATATGACGGAACTTCCCGTCTGGCTACCGGCAATCAGTGGGGATTTATGCCGTCGGCAGCTGTCGGCTGGCAGATGAAGAATGAGAATTTCCTAAAAAATGTAGACTGGCTGAATAGTCTGAAACTCCGCGTCAGCTGGGGTAAATCGGGAAACAACAGTATTGACCATGATATTACCTGGACAAAGCTGGACCTGACTCATTATATCTATGGAGGTAAAGGTGAAAATGCTTTCGGATTAGGCGACCGCAAAGGTAACAAAGATCTTCGTTGGGAGATGACCTCGGAGTGGAACTACGGTATTGATTTCGGCTTTTTGAATAACCGTATCAACGGTACGATTGATGTGTATAACCGTACTACGAAAGATTTGATTTTCGCCCGTTCGGTAGGTAACCTCAACGGCTATGGCTCTATCCTTGAGAATATAGGAACGTCCTCCAATAAAGGGGTGGAAATAGGTCTGAACACGGTGAACATCTCAAAGAAGGACTTCACATGGAAGACAAATCTGACTTTCTCTCTGAACCGTAATAAGATTGTAGACCTCTACGGTGATAAAAAGGATGACTTGGCTAACCGTTGGTTCATCGGTCAGCCGATGAAAGTGATCTATGATTTGGAAAAGGTAGGAATCTGGCAGACGGAAGACAAGGAACTGGCTGCTAAATATGGACAAGTACCGGGACATATCCGTGTAGCTGATCTGGACGAGAACTATGTGATTGATGAACGTGACTATAAAGTACTCGGCTCTCCGTCACCCGACTGGACAGCGGGTATGACCAATACCTTTACTTACAAGAACTGGGATTTGTCTTTCTATATGTATGCACGTATCGGTGGTACCTACAATGATGATTTCACTTATATGTTTACCGCATGGGATAATGAACACTGGAACAAGCTGAATGTGAAGTACTGGACTCCGGAAAACCACAGTAATGAATACCAGCAGATCGGTGCGCAATCCTACCATACTCAGGTATTAGGTAAGATTTCCGGTTCGTTCCTGAAAATACAGAATATTACGTTGGGATATACCCTTCCGGAAAACTGGATGAAGAAGATGAAGATGAAAAATGCACGTGCTTACATCAATGTGCAGAATCCGTTTACTTTCACCGACTATCTCGGTCCGGATCCCGAAACGATTGGTGAAGACGTATACAAGTCTTTGTCACTTTATCCGATGACGTTTACTTTTGGAGTGAATTTAACCTTCTAAATACTTGAAACCTTATGAAACGAGTAAAAGAACAAATTAAATATTTGGCACTGTTAGCAATCTGTTTGCTAAGCGGATGCTCCGATTTTCTGGATAGTTATAACCCTTCGGCAGTAACGGACGATTTCTATAATACTAAAGAAGGACAACAGAAATTGTTGACAGATATCAATGCCCGTTACCGCAATGTTTTCAATACAGGCGAATTGCAGTATTACGGAACTGATATCTACATGGCTATCTCCGAAGAACCTGCCGAACGTATGTTCAACGGCTATGACAAGACTTTCAACTCCACTGCTCCGATTGTAGGTGATTATTGGAAAGTACTCTATAAGATTGTGCAGGAAAGTAACATCCTGCTGAATCGCTGCACACCGGATATTGCAGGAAGCGATTATACTTCGCTGACCGCACAAGCCCGCTTTTTCCGGGCAATGGCTTACTATTATCTGGTAGAAACATTCGGCCCCGTACCTTTGCTCACCGAAGAGAATACAAGCGTTATCCAGCAGGCGGAACGTACCGGCGAACAGGCTATTTACACTTTCATCATTACCGAACTGAATGATATAAAGGACAAATTGGAGATGACCACGATTTCAGCCGGAAAGGTAACGAATGCCGCAGTCATTCACTTTTTAGGGAAAATGTATCTGACACGTGCTTACAAATCCTTTGCTGAAGCAGACGACTTCTCCAATGCAGCAACGACATTTGATTTGCTGGTAGAGAATCCGGCCTCCGGTTATGCTTTGCAGGAAAACTATGCTGCTTTGTTCGATGAAAACAATCAGGCTAATTCGGAAGTAATCTGGGCGATTCAATATGGACTGGATAAGAACTATCGGGGTGATGGAAATCCGCAACAGGCACAGTTCGGATTTAACATTGTAGCATTGGAGCCGGATCTGTTCATTAAGAATCAGAATGATTATTCTAGTGTTTCCCGTAAATACTGGGTGAATCCGAAAGCGCACGAGCTTTATACGGACCCAGAAGCGGATACCCGTTATGATGCGACGTTCAAACGTGAATATTACATAAACAATCCGGATAATGCTGATTACGGTAAGCTGGGAATCTATTTCCCCCGTTGGAACGATAAATCGGGTATGAGTAATAATGCGAAAAGATTTTATCCGTTCAAGCAGGACGATGAATATGTATGGTATCCGCAATCTACGGCACTTCCTGTATTGGAAACTGCTTCAGATCGTATGCCGATGGTACGGAAGTTCAGCGATACCAAGATACAATGGGGCGAAGGCGGCTCTCGTGAAGATGTCATTTTCCGCTTGGGTGATACCTACCTGTTGTGTGCTGAGGCTTATCTGGGTGCCGGAAACAAGAAACTGGCATTGGAACGCATCAACAGTATACGTAAGCGTGCCGCTAAAGATGCGACCGCTTATGAAGCAATGAAGTTGACGGATCTGGATATAAATGTTATCATGGATGAACGTGCCCGTGAATTGATGGGAGAGCATGACCGCTGGTTTGACTTGAAACGTACTCAGACACTGCTGACACGTGTACCCGCATACAATCCGTTTGTGGTGAAATATGATAATTTGAACAAGAACCATCTGGTACGACCCATTCCGCAAGATGAACGGAACAAGGTAGATGGATTATCTCAGAATGAAGGTTATTGATTAATGGTTAACTAACAAATGAAAGAAGTAATTATGAAAACGACTATATGTGGCGCTGCACTGTTGCTCAGCCTGACAATGGCTAGTTGTGAAGTGTACGAATCACCGGAAATCAATCAAGGATTGAACGAAGAAAACAACACGTCCCTTTATACAGATGCTTATGACCCGATCAGTAATGTGGGGCAATACTATATGCCGGAAATGAAGGTGAAACCGAAGAAGTACTGGAATTGTGTGGAAGTTGTAACGGTAGGCAGCCGTAATGAGCTGGGACAAACAGAGAAAGTACGCGGATTGCAGTACCACCTGATGTGTCAGTCATTGGCCGGTCTGGCTAATCGTGCCGTAGAACAGGGAACAAGTGAAATAGCTGTTTGGCTGCACGATCACGGTGGCAGTGATTCCTATAAACTGTCTAAGCAGGCACTCGAAGATATGGGTATTCACGAACAGGGGATGCAGAGCGGACTGGAACTGGCACGTAATGATTATGGTCCGTCCGACGGAGTGACTATTCAGTTGAAAGGAATGTTCGACGGATATGTCTTGACGGATATTGAGCATAATCCGGAGAGTGGTGTCGTAGCATCTGTTGCTTCTCATGTTTATAATTCTATTATTGTGGATGTCCGTGACAAGGAATATTATGAAGAAGCAGGATATATCATGAAATATGATGCAAGAAGCAAGACTACTGCGCAGGCATGGGCGGAGTTCAAAGATAAATGCAGCAACAAAGCTTTGGTGATCATGCCTGTACAAACCGGTGAATTGCGTGAGTTTGCCATTAAGAATGAACTTTTCGTATTGAACTTGAATAAGCGTCAGGGAACTTCGATAGCCGGACAAAACACAGCTTTGCTGAAAGAAATCCTTGCCTGGTTGGAACCGAATGCACCTGTCTACGGATGGGAACAGGGAGTAAGTGAAGATGCTTTTGTTGATTTGGTTTCCAAGAGCGGTCATCCGATGATCCCTTGTGACTGGAGTTACAATCACTCCTTGACTTCTTTGCTTTATTCTCAACGTCAGAAATCGACATTGGTCCGCGTGAAGAATCCGCAGTTTCTGGATTATACAAAGAAAAAGAATTTCGTTTCTTTCTTCCTTTCCGATGGTGACAATATCCAGTGGATGATGAATGACTTTAAAGATTTCTATAATGCGGCGGAGTCGGAAGAAGTACGGATGACGTATGGTATTGCTGCTTCAGTGCTTCCGATGATGGCACCGGCACAATTCGATAATCTGTTGAGTCAGCAAAAGCCGAATTGCTCTATTTTGGAAATGCTGGGAGGCGGTTACTATTACGTAGACAATTATAGCGAGAATGGTGACCGGGCGAAGAATCTGCAAGTCGTGGCAGAACGCCTTTCGGCGCATATGCGTCAACATCGTGTGAAACTGTTGGGTGTAATGGCTATGAATGTAAAATCAGAAGCTGCCAAAGAAGCATTTCAGGCTTATGTAGATGCCAATGACCAGTTGGAAGGTATCGTAGCGCTTCAGTATAGCCCTTATGCAGGAGGTGAAGGAGACGTTATTTGGGTAACGAATAAAGCAGGATATGATATCCCGGTCATTACGGTGAAATACTCTTTGTGGAATTTTGGAAACCGGAATGCGGAACGTGAAGGTACCCCTGCCTATATTGCCGGAAGATTGAAACAGGAAGCACAGCAGGAAAGTTTTTCTGTAGTATGTGTGCATGCATGGAGTAATTTCTCCGATCACGGACAGACGGAAGATCCCCTGATTGAGAACCAGTCTGGAGATATTCGTGGAGCCGGAGCGGCAAAGCTTTGTGCAGGACATCTGAACGATAGTTTTGAAGTAGTAAATATGCAGGAACTGGTATGGCGTTTGCGTATGAGCCAGCGTCCGGAACAGACGAAGAAGTATCTGAGTGAGGTATTTTAATTAACTAGAGTTTCACAGGCTCTCTGTATGGCTTTCTCTTTTCAAACGTGGAAGGAGAAAGCCATACAGAAGGCTTGTGAAACTTAAGCAAATAATAATAGATATGGTTGCAAGATTGTTTTTCTTATCAATCTGTCTTCCTTTTCTGCTCACCTCGTGTCAGCAGTCAAAGAAGACAGTAGAGTTTGTAGACTACGTGAATCCTCTGATGGGTACCGAATCTACTTTTGCGTTTTCGCATGGTAATACTTATCCTGCTGTGGCAGTGCCTTGGGGAATGAATTTCTGGAGCCCGCAGACCGGGGAGAATGGCAGTGGATGGATGTATACGTATGCCGATAGTCTGATGCGCGGCTTCCGGCAGACACATCAGCCTAGTCCTTGGATGAATGATTATGGTACCTTTTCCATTATGCCGCTTGCCGGAGAACTGAAAATGAGTCATAAAGAACGTCTGGTTCCTTTCTCACATCAACAGGAGAAAGCGACTCCTTATAATTATAGTGTTACATTCGATAACGGATTGCAGACTTCTCTTTCTGCTACTTCCCGTGGAGCTGTATTCGAAGTCTCTTTCCCTGAAAAAGAAGACCAGTATGTAGTGGTGGATGCATACCATGGAGGAAGTTCAATAACGATTGAACCGGAAAACCGGTTGGTAAAAGGTGCGACACGATATAATAACGGAGGTGTACCGGATAACTTTGCTAATTACTTTATGATGGAATTCAGTCATCCCGTCATAGAATACGGCACTTACAATGGAGATACTCTGCTGCACCATCAAACCGATGTAGCGGCCGATTATACCTGTGCCTATCTGAAATTTGATGTTCCGGCAGGTGAAAAACTGACCATACGTACAGCCTCTTCTTTTATCAGTCCCGAACAGGCTGCCATCAACTTTAATCGTGAAGTAGCCGATGCGGATGTACAATTGATCAGCGGGAAAGCCCGTGAACA
>OLOL01001973.1_pt1 | contig 15843 bp, 8 predicted proteins | sample 1673081 | NCBI WGS metagenome assembly OLOL01 (sample SAMEA3136753, study PRJEB25190) | human gut metagenome
AAATGCCAATTTCCGTATAAAATGAGTGGAGAATTTTATATGATTTTTTAATAAAAAGAGGGAGAAAAAAATGGAAAAAATATTACATGTTGGATTAGACGTTGGTTCTACAACAGTAAAAATCGTCGTAATGGATGAAAATTTAAATATTATATATAGAAATTACCAAAGGCATTTTTCAGACACCAAAAATACTATTTGCAATGTTTTAGAAGATTTAATAAATACATATAAAGATTGCCTATTTACAGTTGCTTTAACTGGTTCTGGTGCAATGTCTGCAGCCAAATTTTTAGACCTACCTTTTATTCAAGAAGTTGTTTCTTGTAAAAGAGCAGTAGAAAAATATATTCCACAGACAGATGTTGTAATAGAACTTGGTGGAGAAGATGCAAAAATTATATATTTTGACAAATCAATAGAACAACGTATGAATGGTACTTGCGCAGGTGGTACAGGAGCATTTATAGACCAAATGGCTTCACTTTTAAATACAGATACAGCTGGTTTAAATGAACTTGCTAAAAATTATAAAATGATTTACCCAATAGCTTCTCGTTGTGGTGTATTTGCAAAAACTGATATACAACCATTACTTAATGAAGGCGCTGCAAAAGAAGACATTGCTGTTTCTATTTTTCAAGCAGTTGTAAATCAAACAATAAGTGGTTTAGCCTGTGGTAGGCCAATACGTGGAACAGTAGCATTTTTAGGTGGTCCTTTAAACTATTTACCTGAACTTAGAAATAGATTTATTGAAACTTTACATTTAGATGACAATCACGTTGTTGTTCCAGAAGAAGCCCATTTACTAGTTGCAAAAGGAGCAGCATTAGATTCATTAAATACAAAACCTATTTCTAATGAAAAATTAAAAAGTAAAATAGAAGTATTAAGAAATTCACATGATGACACTACAAATCCACTAGCTCCTTTATTTAAAACTGATGTTGAATATGAGGAATTTAAAACAAGACATGAAAAAGATAAAGTAAAAAAAGCTAACTTAAAAGATTTTAGTGGAGATGTTTTTATAGGAATTGATGCAGGTTCTACTACTACAAAATTAGTAGTAATAGATAATGAAGGAACTTTATTATATTCTTTATATGGAAGTAATGAAGGAAATCCTCTTCAAAGTGTTATAAAAATGCTAAAAAAACTATATGCTGAATTGCCTGAAACTTGCACTATTAGATATAGTGGCGTTACAGGTTATGGTGAAAAACTAATACAAACTGCTTTAAATGTAGATTTAAATGAGATAGAAACAATAGCTCATTATACAGCTGCAAAAGAGTTTATGCCAAATGTAACTAGTATAGTTGACATTGGCGGTCAAGACATGAAATATATAAAAATGAAAAATGGTGCTATAGATAATATTATGCTTAATGAAGCTTGTTCTTCAGGATGTGGTTCTTTTATAGAAACATTTGCAAAAAGCTTAAATCTTTCTATTGAAGAATTTGTTGAAAGTGCATTAGAAGCAAGAAAACCTGTAGATTTAGGTTCTCGTTGTACAGTATTTATGAATTCTAAAATTAAACAAGCACAAAAAGAAGGATATAGTGTTGGAGATATATCTGCTGGACTTTCTTATTCAGTAATAAAAAATGCTATTCAAAAAGTTATGAAAGTTAGAGATGTTAAAACACTTGGTGCACACATAGTTGTTCAAGGTGGAACATTCTATAACGATGCTGTTCTTCGTGCTTTCGAATTAATAGTTGGAAGAAATGTTGTAAGACCAGATATTGCAGGTTTAATGGGTGCTTATGGAGCCGCACTTCTTTCTAAAGAACAATATGAAGCAAATTTAGATATGGAATATCACTCAACTATTTTAGGTTTAGAAGATTTAGATAAACTAGAAATAACAACTTCACATGTACGTTGCAATGGATGTGAAAATCATTGTTTACTTACAATAAATAAATTTAGCAATGGTTCAAAATATATTTCTGGAAATCGTTGTGAAAAAGGTGCTGGAAACCTTTCAGAGAAAAAAGATTTACCAAATGTAATGAAATATAAATATGAAAGATTATTTGGTTATGAACCTTTACCAGAAGAAAAAGCAACACGTGGAACAATAGGTATCCCTAGGGTTTTAAATATGTATGAAGATTATCCATTTTGGTTTACTTTCCTTACAAATTTAGGATTTAGGGTAATACTTTCAGAAAAGAGTAATAGAAAAACATACGAAAAAGGTATGGAATCTATGCCTTCTGAATCTGTATGTTTCCCTGCTAAACTTTCACATGGACACATTATAAGCTTAATAAAACAAGGAATTAATACAATTTTTTACCCTTGCATACCATATTCAAGAAAAGAATATGAAAAAGCTGACAACCATTATAATTGTCCTATAGTAATTTCATATTCTGAAGTATTAAAAAATAATGTAGAAGAATTAAAAGATAAAAATATTAAATTTTTAAATCCTTTTTTGCCTTTTGAAGCAAAAACTTTAGCTGAAACATTAATGGATTTACCTGAATTTAAAGAATATAATTTTACTAAAAAAGAATTATTACAAGCAGCTCGAAAAGCCGAAGAAGAATATCAAAATTACAAAAATGACATACGTAAAAAAGGTGAAGAAACATTAAAATATATTAATGAAAATAACTTGCATGGCATCGTATTAGCAGGAAGACCTTATCATACAGACCCTGAAATAAATCATGGAATTGATACCTTAATTACTTCTTTAGGGCTATGTGTGTTAACAGAAGATAGTATTTCTCATTTAGCAGAAGCAAAGCGTCCTTTAAGAGTTGTTGACCAATGGGTATATCATGCACGTTTATATGCTGCTGCAGACTTTGTTGGAAAACAAGACAATTTAGAATTAGTACAATTAAATTCCTTTGGTTGTGGCGTAGATGCTGTTACAACAGACCAAGTTGAAGAAATCTTATCAAGCTATAATAAAATGTATACTTTAATTAAAATAGATGAAATTAATAATTTAGGTGCTGTACGTATTCGTATTCGTTCACTTTTAGCTAGTATGAAAAAACGTGAAAGCCTACAAAAAGAAGTTTCAAATGGAAATTATGAATGTAATAAAGTAATATTTACAAAAGATATGAAAAAAGATTACACAATATTAATTCCTCAAATGGCTCCAATTCATTTTGAATTAATTGAAGCTGCCGTACGCTCTTGTGGTTATAAAGTAGAACTTTTAAGGAATTGTACAGACCATACTGTAGAAACAGGTTTAAAATACGTAAATAATGACGCTTGTTATCCTTCAATTTTAACAACTGGTCAAATGATAGAAGCTCTTCAATCTGGAAAATATGATTTAAATAGAACTGCTTTAATAATGTCACAAACAGGTGGCGGATGTAGAGCGACAAACTATATAGGATTTATTCGTAAAGCATTAAAAGATGCTGGCTTCGAAAAAGTCCCTGTTATATCATTTAATGTTGTTGGTATGGAAAAAATGCCAGGATTTAAAATAACAATTCCACTTGTTGAAAGATTATTAAAATGTGTTATTTATGCAGATTTACTTCAGAAAATGCTTACAAAAAATAGAGCATATGAAGTAAATAAAGGTGAAACTGAAAAATTATTTAACACATGGATGGATAAATGCAAAAAAATGGTAGAAAAATCTACCATGAAAGAATTTAAACAAAGTATTTATGATATTGTAAATGACTTTGAAAAAATAGAATTAGATACTTCAGTGGAAAAACCTAAAGTAGGTATTGTCGGAGAAGTATTAATTAAATATCATCCTTTTGGAAATAACTTTGTTACAAACAAATTAGAAGAAGAAGGTGCAGAAGTAATTTTACCTGACTTTATGGGATTTATAAAATTTATTGCAACGCACAAAATTACATTTAATCAATTAATAAAAACAGATAAATTTAAAGCAAAAGTATTTAAAACAGCAATTAAATTAATTGACATTTTAGAAAAAGATATGAGATTAGCATTAGCTAGTTCTAAAAAAGGTTATATGCAACCTTGTGATATATGGCATTTAGAAGAACAAGTAAAAGATGTTTTATCTATAGGGAATCAAACTGGTGAAGGTTGGTTTTTAACAGCTGAAATGATTGAATATATGGAACATGGCATTACAAATATAGTTTGTGTTCAACCATTTGCTTGTCTTCCAAACCATGTTGTAGGAAAAGGTGTTATAAAAACTATTAGAAACAAATCCCCTGAAGCAAATATCTCACCTATAGATTATGACCCAGGTGCTAGTGAAGCAAATCAAACAAATAGAATTAAATTATTAATGACTGTAGCAAAAGATAATCTAAAAAATAAACAATTTTCAAAAAATGCAATTAATAAAGAAAATGTTACAGAAGAAACTACTAAAAAAGAAAAAATAACAAAATAAAAACTTCCCCTCTCTATAGTATTTTGGTACTATTGAGGGGAAGTTTCCTTTTTCCTACATTTGCCTGCTGGCATTAGATATCTGAGTTCAGATATCAGACCTCCGACATCAGACTTCTGTCATCTGACTTCTTGTCATTTGTTTACTAGGACTGCGCGAAAACCATTGAAGTAGATACTGTCCCCAGTACCGCGGTAGAACGCACACACACCAGCACGTGAACCGTCCCATAAGTGTCCACCTCTACCAAAGAACGAATAGTTCAAGGCTGGAAAATAAGAGTTGTCGCTCGACCATGAACTGTAGTACCAATCGCTAGCTGATGTTCCAGCTTTCCCACTATTTGTTTCTCTTACTGCATCTCCATATATTTTTGAATTTGCTACATATGCTGATGTTCTTTCCCACACTGTTCCAGCCATATCATATACTCCATATATAGTTCCAGTGGTACTTGAGGCTTGGCCATTTTTCTCTTTCTAAAATATTTTATTCTTTCACTAAAACTACTTGTGTGTGTGCGCGTATACAGCCTCAAGGCTTTCACTTTTCATCTTTTCTACATTTTCTCTTGTTTTTTTCATATTTATTTCTCCTATCTCAAATCCTTCATCAATAATCAGAAAATCCTTTTTACAATCAGACTTTCTCCCTATGATTTCAGATGTTAGAGATCTGAGGTCTGATTTCCGACCTCAGTCTTCCGATATCTGACCTCCGTTTTTTGTCTACTCTTAGTCAAATATTCGATTTTTAAAGGAGTGTCCCTTGTGTTCCATTTTAAAATTCTTATATTATCATTTACAATATTTGCAATTTCTTCATTATAGTTATAACTATATATTCTAATTTTTCTATTTTCTTCGAAACTATATTTAACGTTCTTTTCTTCTAAAAATTTTATTAACTTTCTTTCATTTTCACTATATTCTTCGCCTATACAACTAATTTGTAATTTCCACCCGTCTAAATCTAAATAATTTTCTAGTATTATGCCAAAAGCTTTAATTTCTATCACACATATTTTATAAAGTTTCTTATTAATATTTTTACTGTCTTCTTCACTTAATATGTATATTTTATTTATAAAATCGAATTTGTTAGCTTCCTCTTTTAATTTTTCTTTAAATATTTCTACTTTTTCATTCAGTTCACTTTCTAAAGCACCAACATATTCGTACAATTTATCTATTTCTTCCTGACTTCTATTTTCCAAATTCACTATCTTTTCATCCATTAGATGTTCTACCCCCTCGCAAGTGTTTTTCACTTTTACCTTTCACTTTTTCTATTATTTTTTTCACAAAAAAAAGATACAAAGACTATACATCTTCATATCTTATGGCGGAAGCTGAGGGATTTGAACCCTCGCGGCCCTTGCGAACCCTAACAGTTTAGCAAACTGTCCCCTTCAGCCACTTGGGTAAGCCTCCATTTACTTTTTATATTCATTTAATAAAAAAATGGCGCAGAGGGTGGGATTCGAACCCACGGTACGCTACAAACGCACGCCAATTTTCAAGACTGGTGCCATAAACCAACTCGACCACCTCTGCACATTGTTACCTCACTTGGTAACAGGTATATATTAACATACTTGCGTTCACTTTGTCAATACAAATTTTAAATTTTTTCAGAAATTTCCCACAAAAAAGGCTTAAAGTAAAGCTTTGTTCCAATTTTACTTTAAGCTCTTTATACAATTATCTATTTATTAAATCAAGTATTCTTTCTAGGTCATCATTTGATGAATATTTAATAATTATTTTTCCACTTCTTATTCCTGCATCTAATTTTACTTTTGTACCAAAAAAGCCTTGAAATCTATCTTCTATATCTCTATATATTGCCTCATATTTTTTTCTGTCTTCTTTTGAATTTTTGCTTACATTCTTTTTGTTTTTTAAGCTTCTTTCTATATCTCTAACTGTTTGCCCTGTTTCTACTATTTTTAATGCCATTTGATATTGTTGCTCTGGGTCTTCAAAACCAAGTAATGAACGACAATGTCCTTCTGTTAATTTTCCATCCATTGCTAAATCTATAACTCTAGGGTCTAAATTTAAAATACGTAAACAGTTTGTAACTGTACATCTATTCATTCCCATTATATCTGCTAATTCTTGTTGTTTTAAGCCATATTCATCTATTAATTGTTTAAATCCTCTTGCTTTTTCTATCGGGTTTAAGTCTTCCCTTTGTATATTTTCAATTAATGCTATTTCTTTTGATTTTCTTTCGTCATCATTTCTTACTATACATGGAATTTCTGTTAAACCAGCCTTTTTAGAAGCTCTCCATCTTCTTTCTCCTGCAACTATTTCATAATATCCATCTTTTGGATTAACAATTATAGGTTGAATTACACCATATATTTTTATTGATTCAGCAAGCTCTTCTATAGATTCCATGTCAAACTTCCTTCTTGGTTGATTTCTATTTGGTTCTATATCTACTATTTTTATTTGTTGGATTTTTTCTCCATCTTTTTCTACTGTTTTTTCTACTTCTTTTATTATTTTTTCTTCATTAAATAATGCATTTAATCCTTTACCTAACCCTGTATTTTTAGCCATTTTTTATTCCCCCTATCTACTTTTCTTTTGCCAATCTTCATTTTTCTTTAAAAGCTCTTTTGCAAACTTTTCATAAGCTTTTGCTCCTTTTGACCTTGGGTCATATACAGTAATTGGCATTCCATAACTTGGAGCCTCGCTAAGCCTTACATTTCTTGGTATTACTGTTTTATAAACTTTATTTTCAAAATATTTGCTTACTTCTTTTACTACTTGATTAGATAAGTTTGTCCTAATGTCAAACATTGTAAGTAATGCTCCTTCTATTTCCAAGTCCTTATTTAAATGTTTTTTTACCAAATTTATAGTATTAATAAGTTGACCTAATCCCTCTAATGCATAATACTCGCATTGTACAGGAATTAATACACTATCTGAAGCTGTAAATGCATTTAATGTAATTAACCCTAAAGATGGTGGACAATCTATTATAATAAAATCGTACTTGTCTTTTTGGTTATCTATTTTTTCTTTTAATCTGTACTCCCTAGACATCATTGAAACAAGCTCTACTTCTGCTCCTGCTAAGTTTATATTTGAAGGACACACATCTAAATTTTTTATCATTGTGGCTTGTACTGTATTTTCTATTTCAATATCATTTATAATTACATCATATACTGAAAAGTTAACATTTTTGTCTATTCCTAACCCACTCGTTCCATTTCCTTGTGGGTCTGTGTCTATCATTAAAACTTTTTTACCTTTTTTTGCTAATATTGTACTTAAATTTACTGCTGTTGTAGTTTTTCCAACCCCACCTTTTTGATTTGCTATTGATATTACTTTTCCCACTAATATTACCTCCATTTTTTTTACATATTAATAATATATAACTATGTAAAAAAAGTCAATGATTATTGAAAGATTTTATTAAAATTTAAGTAAATTATTAGGGACAACAATTTAATTTTATAATAATAAAAACATATGAATTTTCAAAAAATGCTCGTTCAAGCTAAGTAGCGCAGAAATTATAATCGAAATTTGTGGCACCCTTCCATTTGAAAAATGAACTCTTTCCACAAATTTCTCAATAATTTCTAACTCACTTACTCTCAATGCGCTTTTTTTCAAATTAATATGTTTTTATTTTTTTATTTGAATTTGTACTTTATGTAAAGGACAAATGTGACCCGTCCCCAAATGTCTTTCGTAAAAGATCAAAAGAAAAGCAGTTTCAAAACTGCTTTTCTTTTTGCTATATTGCTTTTGGGTGGCTGCACTAATGCACTAATTTGCTAATGTGCAAAATTGATGAGGAATACACTGATAATTGTTGCGGCTACAATTATTAAAATGAATTGCAGTGCAGGCACTATATCCTCACGAGTATTTTCTTTTTTGTCATTATCATCCTCAAGAGCTTCATCTTTACCTACTTTGGCATTTTCTTTTGCTTCCTGCCAGACTTCTTTTTCACAGCTTTCGTACTCTTCGTGTAGCTCTTTTTGAGCTTTGTCACTGTTTAACAAGTTTTTCCGCCAATAACTATTTTTGCTAACACCCATATTCTTTTCCTCCTTATTTAAGATGAAAAAACTTTTTAACGCCAACTATTTACATTATACTAACTTTTTATTTTGCTGTCAAATTTATGTAAATTTTTATTCATTTTTTCTAAAAAATAAGAAAGCCATATATAAAATATTTTACATAAGCTTTCTTATTTTTATTTATAGGTTATTTTATTTTGTTAAAACTTTTTTCTTAATGAATACTATTCCAACACCTACTATTGCTATTACTGCTACTACAATTGCGCCTATTGTAATGTATCTTAATGTATCTCCAAATGGTGGAAGAATTTTTACAACTTCTGCTTTGTCTGCATCTAATTCTTGTGGTTCTTTTGTTGGGTCTTGATTTCCAACTACTGAATATTCATTTCTTCTACCTACTGTGTTGCTAGTTTTCACTATTTCTACTGTGTTTGCATATGTTAGGTCGTCTGTGCTATTTTCTGAAGTTATTGTTTGTGTTAATACTAATGGCACTGTTGTAGAATCAATAGCATTTTTGTTTACTTTATTTTTGTATAAGGTTGGTACTAATTCTGCGTTTAAGTTGTCTGTAACAATTATTGTATTGTATCTTTCAATTGTATCTTTTAATGAAGCATTTACTAAACCTTGTGTAGCAATGTCTTCTTTGCTTATTACTTTCCAAGTACTATTTTGTGTTGCGTTAAATTGTAAGTTGTTTGCTACATAGTCTATTACGTGGTCTGCTTTTGTTGTTACTACTGTGTTTTTGTCTTTTACTTTTCCTGTGTAATAGAAGCTATTATCTTTGTAGTCTACTTCACCTACATTTGTTACTGTAACTTGGTATGTAATTACAATTGTTGAACCATGCATTAATTCTTCGTCCATACTTAATTGAATTAAACCTGTTTTATTTTGATTGCTCTTTCTTATTTCTTCAATACCTTTTATTTGGTTTCCATTGTAACCAACTTGATATTTTTGATGTTTTCTCCATAATACGTTTTTAGCTGTATCTTGTGCATCAAATAATACTGAACCATCTGATAAAGTAAGTTTTACATTTGCTACTTCTTTATTTACTGTAAGTTGTGCTTTTGGTCTTTGTTCTAGTCCTAAGTCTACATTTGTAATTTGATATGAATTATCTTTTTGGTTACCGTTGCTTCCTGATTTATCATATTCTAATTCTATTACCATTACACCTGTTTCAGCTTTCATGCTTGTGTTTGCCATTAAGTCTTTTAGTAATGTGTTTCTATCATTCATTGTTGTGTAGTCTGCTTTGTGTGAAGCTAATACTTCTGCTATATAGTTTGTAACTCCTACACTTGAATAATTATTAACTTCATTTCTACGAGATTCTATATCTTTTGCATCTGATACATTGTTTTTAGCATCTGAAGCTGTTATGTCATAAAGGTATGTAAATGTTTCGTTTTGATTGCAAACATCTTTATTATATGTTGCTATTTTTCTAACTTCTTCGCCTAATACTTCTTGTCCTAGGTTCCATGTAGAAGCTTTTCTCCAAGTATATTCTTTATTTTGTACTATTCCTTCTTGGTATGTTGTAGATTTATAGTCTTGGCCATTATAAGATTTTGCATTTGCTCCTCCTAATGAACTTGGTGCTACTGTTTTTATTGTATCTCCATATATAAATCTTACTACATATTTACCTGGTACAAATGATTTGAAAGCATATTGTCCGTCATGTGAATCTGCAAATTCATAGTTTGGTACTAAATCTTTATAGTTGATAATTGGTGTTTCTGATTTTTGTAGTCCTGAGCCTGCTCCATTACCAAATTCTCTCCATACAAATTCTGTTCCATTTTCCATTAGTTCTACTAATTGTACTGTTACACCATTTATTGCTGTTTCTTTATTTTCTTTTATTCCATCTCCAGTTGCTGTTGCTTCTAGTTCTTGGCTTCTTTCATCTTCCCATACTGAACCTGAAATTACTCTTGTTGCATCATCATTTCTATATAGTATTATTCTAATGTTTGGTGCTTTATCTGTATCATCTTCAAAGTTTTCGTACTTAATTGTTCCATCTTTTGGTACATCTGTAGGGTTTAAGTTTCCTGGGTTTGAATCTCTATCTACAATACCTGCTGGTTTTAAACTTACATCTCCAATGTTTGGTACGTTTGTTCCTGGTGCATATCTTGTAGAATATCCATTTACCTCTACTATGTTTTCTTTACCTACACCTATTGCTGAACCTGAAACTAAGTCTTCGTCTAGTCGTACCCAATCCTCTCCGTCTAAAGTATCTTTCTTTACTTTAAATGTTAAGTATACATATGCTGTTTGGCCTGCTGTTAGATATTTGTCGTCTAGTCCTGTTACATATAGGTTGTCGTATCCTTCTATTTCAGTTTTTGTACTACTTGATATTTGTTCATACCTACTTGTTTGGCTTGCTTTTGCTGCATATTTTCCTTTATTTTCTCCACGTTTTATTTCTATATATGAACGACTATCTACGTATTCTAAGTCTTTGTCATAGTAGTCTACTATTTCGTCTACTTTTGCTTGTATACTCATTGCTTGGTTACTTACCATTATTTTATATGTTACATATACTTGTAATTCGTCTTCTTTGCTCTTACCTAGCTCTGCTGTTTTATCACCATACATACTTGCTTTATAAATGTAGTCTGATTTGTATAATTCTCTTGAGTAATTTGTATTATAGTATGCATCTGAAAGTCTTACACTTATATCCCATTGATTTTCTGCATTTTCTTTGTTTTCTAGTGTGTCATATGTGTATGTATGTGTTTGGCCGTTTATTTCTAAGGTTACTTTGTCTACGTCTTTTTTAATGGCTAAGTCTGATTCTTCTCTTCTTTCTACACCTAGGTTTATGTAGTATGCATTTGGATATAGTATAGCTATTCCTGCTATTCCATTGCTGGCTAATAGTTTTGGTGTGTTTAACCATTTATATTGTTTGTCTATTAAGAATATTGCTGGTGTTGGGTACAAACCTGCTGCTCCATCTGCTGTAGTGTATGCGTCCATCATACAGTCTTCCACATATTGAGCCATTGATTCGTTTCCACCTATTAGGTTTCCAAATTCATCTATTACTCCTGCTGCTAATAGTTCTTCTTTTGTATATGATTTATTGTATCCTCTTACTCCTACTCCTTGGTATGTTCCGTCTTTTGTTTTATAGTTTGCCGGTGCTGAGCCTATTTGTTCAAATCTAATGTTGTATTCTTTTCTTTCTGAGGTTACATCTTTTGCATTTGAATTTGTTTGCCAATTGCTGCCTCCCCAAGTGCTTGAATCTTCTAAGTTTACTGGTTGATAGTATTGGCCATTATATGTGAATTTTACAGAGTATTGGTACATTGCATTTAGGTTTTTGAAGATGTATTCTCCATTTTCATCTGTTCTAGTGCTTGCAACTTCTCCTCCACCTGCTTGGTATAGTGTAACTAGCATATTTGGTATTCTTTTTTCGCTGGTTTCATAGGTTCCATTTGAAGTACTTTCTTTTCCTCCTTTGGCATCTTCCCATGCATAGCCACCTAGTTCCATTGAAAGGTCTATGTCTACATCTTTGCTTTCTATGTTATATGTTCTTTTTCCATTTTCGGCTATTGTTAAGGTTTGAGCACTTAAGCCTGCTTGTTCTGGTTCTTCTCCTTGCTGAATAAATGGTTGACGAACTTGAAATGTCCATGTTGGTACTTCGGCTTCTCTGTTAAAATATTTCTGTCTTTCATTCCATTCCCAATGCCAACCTATATAATTATGATCTTTGTCATAATCATTAACCGCATGAAAATTATATATTTCAGTTTCTGAATCCATTACTTTATATTTAGCCTTAATTGTTATTGAGCAAGATGACATTATATATGGAAACTCTTCCATTGTACAATATCCATAATATTTATATATATCTGCAAGTGTATCTAATTGTGTAAAATCTATGTTGCTTCCATTTATATGTTCAAACTCTGCACTTAAATTTATTTTTTTCTCATAATTTATCTTTTTCGCCTCAAATTTTATAAAAAACTTTTCACCTGCTTTTGGATAAGGTTTTTGCATTCCATTTGCACCTGGTACTTGTGTACCTTCTGATTCAAATATTATTTCAAAATCCTCATGTGTTTCATCATATAAAAGTTCCCCATTATTTATGCTTAAGGATTTTACATATGATATATCTTCTGCTGTATAGTCTGGGTAGTCTAAGGAAAATGGGCCTACTATATAGCTTTGATTTTTTCTATCTGCTATTACTTGTGCTAAACTTGAATCTATAGATGTACTAAAGTCTTGTTGCATAAATTCCGCATATTTTTGTGCATTTTCATACAGTTTTCTTCCATTTGAAGTTCCTTTTTCCCCTGGGTTTTGCCCTAAAGATAACCAATATGCTGTTTGCATATCATTTAGGCTATATTTTTTACCATATTCTGAAGCTTCGCCATATGCATTTTCTAAAGAAGTTAATATATATGCTTTTTCATCATTTGAATATGAACCTGTTCCTACTTGTGTATATTTATCATCTGCACCTTGTGCTGTTTCTAATACTACAAATTCAGGACCTTCTGTCGCCGTTATTCCTTTTTCAGTATAATTTCCATTGTCTACATCTGAACTATATTTACTTGGCCATATACTTTTAGATAGATTTTCAAATAGCTCTTTCATATTTTGAGAGCTTTCTTGTATTGCTCTATCTGCAGCCTTTGTTCCTTTTTCCTCTGTTCCATATACTCCATCAATTCTAACTAAATCTTCTGGTAATTTAGTCCAAAATATAAAATATCCTATTGCATCTGCTCCACCTTCAAAGTAAGGATTATTTATTCCACTATATGATAATGTTGTAGGTTGTGACGCAGGAGAGTAGTCATCTCCATTTTCTATTTTTTCATACACTCCTTGTACATATCTATTTGCATATACTTTATATCTAGCTACAACATCATTAAAAATGTCTCCTACTTTTCTTCCCGTTACACTCAAATTTACCCCTTGTATTAATGTCTTTCCGTGGTACTAAAAAGTGTTTTTCTGGGTCATAGTGACCATATCTTACATATGAGCCATGTTCTGCACAATATACTACCTCTCCACTTGCTGTAGCTTCCCAAGAGCCTTGCCTTGTCCAACTGTTCCTTGCACTTGGAAGTGTTACTGTTCTTTTTTCACTTCCATAATATTGTGGGAACATACCTGTTGGACCTGAAATATTTCTTGCTGGCATTTTTGCTTCAAATGATCCCCATCTTTTATAGACTTCATTATTTGTTTCTATTACATCATCTGCTAATGATGTATATTTTATTGAATAGATAGACAATATGATTGCCATCAATATCAATATTTTCTTTACAATTCTATTTTCCTTTAGTTTTTTCATATTATCTATCTCCTAACTTTATTTTATAACCCTTTTATTTACAATGTATGCTCCTATGCATACTCCTGCAAGTACTATTGTTGCTACTATAATTGCTGTTATTATAATTGCTTCCCCTGTTTTTACTGTAATTAATACATCTGCATATGAAATGTCGTCTTCACTGCTTACTTTGTTGCCTGTTACAGAATCTATATCTTCTATTCCTTTTTCGTTATATGCCTCATATATTTCGGCTGTGTTGTTGTATACTCCTAAATTGTTTTGTGTCATTTTCTTGGTTAATAGAAGTGTTACTTCTTTGCTTTCTCCCGGATTTATTAGTGTGTTTGCTAAACTTGAATTGTATAAGTTTCCATCTCCATTTGTGTACCAAGTGCTATTTAGTTCTGAATTGAATTTCATTTCACTTGGCATGTAGTCTACTATTTTCTTTACATATCCTGGTATTGCACCTTCGTTTGTTACTTTTATTTTGTATTCTACTATTATGCTTGTATTTTCTATAGTTTTTCCTACTAACTCTTTTTTAGCAAGTTTTGCGTCTTTGTATTCATATACGCTGGTTTCGTTTCCTGTTTGTACTGTTATTTTTGTTACTGTTTTGTCTAGTTTTAAATCAAATTTTGGATTTTCTACTAATCCTAAGTCTATGTTGTATATGTTGTTTTCTGCTACATTTATTTCTTCTGTTATTGCAGCTAGCCTTGTTACTCCATTTAGTGTAATTTTTGTGTCTATTCCATCTGAATTTAAGCTTTCGTCTACTCCTTGTTTTTGGTAAGCAGTTGCACTATAGTTTGCTGTATTATATAAGAAGATTACTGTATATTTTCCTTTTGGAATTTTTGTAAAGCTATAGTTTCCTTCACCACTTGTTACTGTTTTTAGTATGTTGTTTTCTTCGTCTTTTGCTAAATCCCCTGTTTGATTGTTAAATAGTAAAACTTCCACATCTCCTAGCTTGCTTTCTTTTTCATCTTTTATTCCGTCTTTATTTTCATCTTTCCATACTTGTCCCATTATTCTTTTAGTTTGACCATTTTCTCCTCCATCATCTATGTTGCTGTAGTCAAATTTTTCTATAAGATGTGTGTATGCGTTAGATTCTATTTTGCCTATTTCTTCTGCCTCTAGTGTTAGTTTATTTGAAACTTTTTTGCTTTCATCTAGTGGCTTTGCTGCTACGTTTACTTCTAAAGTTATAGTTTCTTTTCCACTAATGCTTGTATTTATGCTATTTTTGTATGAACTTTGAGTTTCCCCATTTGCTCTTTTTAGTAAAATACTGTTTAGTGTAAGTTCTTCTGGCAATATGTCTGTTAATTTTACATTATACATATCTATGCTTGATAAGTTTTGTATTGTAAATATGTATTTTAGGTCTTCGTATGCTGTTATGCTTGCGTTTTGTGGTATGTTTGAAGTTTGTATTATTTTGAAGCCTATTTTGCTTATTTGTATTTCTTCTGTTTCTACTTCTTGTTTTCTTGCATTTTTGCCTGATATGCTTACATTAAGTTTTACGGTTTTGTCATATTCGTTTTGCTCTAAGTTTGAGGTTTTTACACTTAGTTTTATTAGTTTTTTGTTTCTTCCGCTTACTGTTCCTAGTTCAATTGTTAGCTTTCTTGTATTTTTGTTATAACTATATATTACATTGTTTGTTATGTCTGTTTTTGCTTTGTTTATTTGGTCTTCTATTTTTACGCTTTCATATTCTATTCCTTCTGGAATTTGTATTTCTAGTACTGTTTCTTCTCTTTCTTCTTGTGTGCTAGATGACATTACTTCCATATAATATGAAAAACTTTCTCCTTCTTTTAGTGTTTCTCTGTCTTTTAGAACTGTTGGTGTTACTATGTAATATGTTTTTGCTATTATATTTTTTACTGTATTTGTTTCTGTTTGTTTTGGAACACTATCTGTTTTTACTGTAAATTTGATTTCTACATTTTGTTTGTCTTCTATGATAGT
>OLOL01001985.1_pt1 | contig 15765 bp, 15 predicted proteins | sample 1673081 | NCBI WGS metagenome assembly OLOL01 (sample SAMEA3136753, study PRJEB25190) | human gut metagenome
TGCGGCAGTTTATGACGGAGTTCAAAATGCCGGAGCAGTTTGCCAAAATCGGAGATAGGATTGTTGCTATCCCGATGATTTCCGAAGAACAGCAGAAACAGACGGTTCTTGAAGAGAAAAGCTCCATTGTCAACGAGAATACCTCCGGCATGGCGGTGGATGGTCATATCGGCACATGGCACACGATTGACCATAAAGAGATCGACGGTCACACCTTCTGGCTGATGGAGCACGACACCTTTGGGGACGATGCCTCCTGCATCATTGTCGATGAGCGCGGCGAGCTGGTGCTGTCCCATATCTATGACGGCTTCGATGAGACCGCAGTCAATCTGCTCCGTCAGGAGGTCATGCCGGTCGAGAAGATGCCGGATGACAGCATCAGCATCGAGGAAATGAAGCAGTACGGCTACAAATGGGGCGGGATGCTGCCCATGCGGGAGGATGTTGCGGCTGAGGTCATGAAGTCGTGCCAGATTTACCGGCTGTACGGCGACGATACCGAGGGGCTGGTTCTGGACGCTAAGGAGATCAGGGAACACGCCGCCAAAGGCGGTATCTTCGGTGTGGAGAAAGCGGATTGGGTGGCCGAGCTGGAAAAGCAGAATCCACTCAAAGCCGCTGAAATGTCGCTTGAGGATGACTACGGCATGATTGACGGAATCATCAACAACGGTCCGAAGGAAAACAAAGCGAGCGAGAAGGGCGGGAAAGCCTCTATCATGGATCGGCTGAAATCCGCCAAAACCGCCCAGCAGACGGATAAGCCTTCTCTCCACAAGGAGAAGAAGAGCGAGCGTGAAATATGAGCCGGAGTAAGAAATGGAAGCTCGAATGGAGCTTCTTCCTTGACAGCAACGGGCGGAGGAAATATGCTGAGCAATGCCGCCGTTGTCTCCATCCCTGCAAGCAGAGTTTTCGTGCTGAAATCATCGCGTGTCCCTTCTACGCATCCAAGCGGACAGATAGGAAGGAAAATATGTCGTGATTAGGGTTGAAAATCGCGTTTTTTCTGTCCTGTAAGCGGCACTGATAGGGTGCCTCGTATGTTTTCTTGTCTGCGCCCTCAACAACCAAATTGCCGGGATAAAGGTCGAATTTTAACCAAAAGCGAAGAGCCTCAGTCGGTGCCCATTTGCGGGTGTCGGCTGAGGCTCTTTTTTCATTTTACTTTGCCGGTTCGTCTCCTTGAACAGGACACTCATTTTTTGAGTTTCAAACCGTCCTTAAATGCTTCGCCGACGCGCTCCGTCACTTTGTAATACCCGTGAGTGTATGGATCAAATGCAATAGCATTCACCAAGGACATATCAAGCTTTCCGTCCACCATTACGCTTTCATCGGCAGTAACATTCACAACTCTACCGATAACGCCACAACCGTATTTTCCGTCTTGATACTCGATGAACTCACATTCCAGACAAAGCGGGAACTCGTTGATCACAGGTGCATCCACTTTTTCGGCCTTGCTGGCAGTCAGGCCACTTGCAGCAAGTTTATCCGATACTCGATTGCCGGATTCCACACCAAAGTAATCCGCCTCCGTCACATGAGCAGCATCCGCGATGCTGACGGTAAAAGCGCCCCGAGCCTTAATGTTTTTTACAGTCTTATGACTCTCGGTAAGGTTGAGAGCGACAGTATCTCTTTCCTGCATAGTTCCCCATGCAGCGTTCATAACATTGACGCTGCCATCCTCATTATAGGTCGCAACCATCAGCACCGGCATCGGGAAAATACCTTCGGTGATATTCAACTTGGTTCTCATAACTATCTCTCCTTCTGATTTGCATTATTGACATGACCGTATGTCTTACTTATAATTATATCCAGAAGAGAAACAAATTCAAGTACTGGCAATTAAGACAGGTACTTTCTATGAGGTAAGTGATGCTATGATACAGGACTACATTGAGAACGCCAATTTTGAAGATACCGGTTTTCATTACGCACTCTCCCTCATTTCCGGCAAGCATAAGATGGTAATTTTATATTGCCTGATGGAGTATAGGGTGGTACGGTTTAATGAGCTGAAAAGGTATCTAAAAAAAATATCAGACAAAACCCTCAGTACAAACCTCAAAGAACTGGAAGCCGACAATTTGATCATAAGAACAGAATATCCCCAAATCCCTCCAAAGGTAGAATATAGCTTGAGTGAGCGGGGAAAATCATTGATGAAAGTGCTGGATCAGTTATGCTTATGGGGAGAAGAAAACAAACCAAAAGAATGAAAAAGCTGTCACTTACAACTGGACAGATAGGGCGGAAAATATGTCGTGATAAGGGTTGAAAATCGCGGCTTTTCTGCCCTGTAAGCGGCGCTTGAAAGGTGCCCCGTATGTTTTTCCCGTCTATGCCCTTAAAGCACAAAATGTCAGGATAAAGGTTGATTTTCCTGCCTTTCTTCGTCTCCCAATTTAACCGTATGAGCCTCAGTCGATGACCTGCTGGTTATCGGTTGAGGCTCTTTTTTGTGTTTCTTTCACGAATTTTGACAATACTATGTCGTAAATACATAGACAGTGTATTAGCGTTTCTGTATAACTACATCGCTTATCCATATAATTACTATGAACGATACAGCAAAGGACATGGTAGTTGGCATGATAGATAAGCGAATTGGCAAGCGGATTAAGCAGTGCCGCGAACGCCTCGGTCTTACGCAGGAAGAGTTTGCCGAAAAGACCGGATTCACTGCAAACTATATTTCAACCTTAGAACGGGGCGCATCTTTTCCCCGTTGTGAAAATTTGATATTGTTGCTTAACGCTCTTGAGGTATCTGCGGATGCCATCTTCTGTGATGTACTCGACTACACGACAGAGTATAAGGCAACACAGCTCTCGAATGAATTGGGCACCCTTTCGGTTGATGCTCAAAATCGCATTCTCCAAATAGTTGAACTCCTGATCCGTCAAGAAAAAGAGAATGAAAAATAACATTCGTCATTGAACTGCGCTTATTCGGCGCAGTTTTTTCTTTTACCGCGTATTTCGACTGACTTCTGCATCTCTTCATGCTATACTATGGATAAGCGAATGAGAATAGCGCCAAAATACACAGTTGGAGAGATGAGATATGAAGACAAAGAAATGTGCATTTACCGGCCACAGACCCCAGAGCCTCCCGTTTGGATTCAATGAGGCAGACGATAGATGTATTGCACTCAAGCAGAAGCTCAGAGATGAAATAATCAGGCAGATTGAAGAGAATGGCGTTACGCACTTTATCACCGGTATGGCAATCGGCGTTGATATGTTTGCGGCTGAGATCGTCCTTGGCTTGAAATCGGCTTATAATGGCATTACGCTTGAGTGTGCCTTCCCTTGCGAAACACAAGCTGAGAAATGGAGCGAGGCTCTCAGGGATCGGTACTTTGATATAGCCTCCAAATGCGACAAAGAAACGCTTTTGCAGCAGCGTTATACGCCGGATTGTATGCACAAGCGCAATCGTTATATGGTGGACCAGGCTGATTACATTATTGCAGTATGGAACGGCAAACCGAGTGGCACAGGGAAAACCGTACAGTATGCGCAACGGCAGGGTAAGCCGGTGCGTGTCATCAATCCCATAACGCTTGTGGTAGAAAACATATAATCTGGTAATTAGCCAGCAATGAATTGAATAAGCCGCAGTTCCCATTGTGGGGACTGCGGCTTATTCTTTATTCTGAGATCAATTTTTCCCTATAAGGGATGTCGAAAAGAATCCGGTGGTAGTCGAGAAGGCGATGTTTATTAAACAGCTTTTCGGCAAGCCGAACCACTGGATGATTAAGAATCTCATCTGCAATTCCATTTTCATTGATGAACCTAGCCCATTCAAAAGTGTCTTGAACAGCTTCGGACTCAATTACTACGGGGACGATGGCTTCTGTTAGCCGCATGGCAGGATCATTTTTGTATCGTTTACCTATCTCGCTCGGCTCACAGTTTTCATATTCATCAACATCACTGGACAGTATGGAATCAATCTTCATAAAATCATCAGGGACATCTCGTGTTAAGGTAAGCGCAATATCGCCCTTCCCGTCAGGTACGGTAATGTATTCGGCTATTTCAAGCTCGTAAGGCATCCCACCGATTTCCGATGTCAGAGTAAACATCTGGCACAAATAAGCAGAGGTTTCATCCACCTTGTCCTCATTCATGAAACACAGCGGATTGTATTCTACACATTCCCATTTGACTTTTCCCAATTCGGTCAGCTTGGCAATCCTCTCTAATGTTTTCTTTTCCTCTTCGCGCCATAATTCATCCATCATAATTTTACACCTCCGCTTATTTTCGTTTGAACTCCAAGACCACATCGCCACTGTCGGTGATCCTCATCTGCATCGTTTTCACATATTGAGAAATGAATTGCTGTTTTTCTGCTGAACTCATTTCAATCCGTGTAGTGCGTATTGCTTCATCAAACATCTCAAATATGTTGAGTCTGACGGCATTGTCGATGTACCGATACATCTCCTTAAAGAGTGCGCCTTGCTTGATGTCTTCGGTATTCCCTGAATAGAAGTCATCTATGTAGCAGTAGAATATTCCGGCATCTGAAAGTGCATTTTTCAAGTCTGGCCCGCAGCTCTCCCGTTCGATCATGACAAGAAAACGGGCATCTTGCAGAGACGAAATCAGCCCCCAGTAGTCCGAGTCGCTTGACACAAGGATGAAGGAATCCACATTGTTTTTATAGTGTTCCTGACAGGTTCTTGAAATGAGCATCACATCAACAAGGGATTTATTTTGCTTCACTCGTTCGATCATCATGTGTTCAACAGGGATTGCGGTGAAACTCTCCAAAATGCGCCACGCAGATGCAGCATGAACATCATCAAACAAGATGATTGAAGAAATCTTCTTTGTATATTGACGGTCAAGATTCCTCAGCGTTGCACAAAGTTTGTATGGGTCTGAATTTTCGCAATCTACCACGATGACAACTTTCTCGCTGCTTTCTATAAACTCATAGATGCTTCCCTTAACATAGCTCCCTGCGTCTGATACCTTGCTATATTCTGTGAAATAGTCATTATTCCATTGGTAAAGCAAGGTGACAAATTTCTTGTCGTTATAGAGAATGTTCCCTTCTTCTTTAGGAGTCCAGTTGATGTAAACCTGATACGGATAGAAAAGCAAATGCGAGTAGTAAATATCCGCAGCGGCCTTTGTCCCATCCTCTGTTAGACCATTGGGCATCACAAAAAGATTTTTTACATATTGCCAATTTAGCCAAAGAGGAAATAGCTTTTTGCAGTTGTTAATTCTATCAGCTATCAACTTGTTGATCTCAATAACATGATGGCAAAGTTTTTTGCTGCTCTTTCGGACAAAATTGACTCCATCAGCACTGAGCTGTGTCATGCTGTCTGGCGGAATATACTCAGGGAGATTGTAAATTGAAGTATAGTCAAACCGCATCTTTTCATTGATGTGTTTGAAATTCCGCTCTATGGCCGTTCGGATAATGCAAAGGTGGCGGATTATCCGAGCCGCCTTGTCCTGTTCAAGCCGTTCATAAACTTCCATTTTAGGCGGCTCGTGCTCATTCTCAAAAATCCGCTTTGGCACACCAATCAAATAGGCAATCTTAGAAACAATCTCATAGGTGCTGTCTTTATACCTGATTATATCTGCTTCGGGGACTTGATTATTGACGATTCCAGTATCGCTGCCATCTGCAATCGTGATAAAGCGCTCATCTTCATCCAGCTCTGCTGTTTCGCGGACATCCATATTATGTTCCTTTCGAGGCATAGCGTTGATAACGAACAGTAGACGATGAATGGTCACACAGTCATTACATTATCCGTCCACATTTCACATTGGCTCATCACGGTCTGAACTGCGTCATCCATGCCCTCTGGCGGGTATTTGTGTTTTTTGAGAAGGCGCTTGACCAACCGGCGCATACCGGCTCTGGCGCTTTCTTTCTTCTGCCAGTCTATTGTCCGGTTCTTACGGAGCAGATCGGTCAGCTCTTTTGTAATTGCAATCAGTTCGTCATGTTCGTAGAAGTCTTTGATGGCTTGGGGCTTGGTCAGAGCATCGTAGAATGCAAGCTCGTCGGAGGTCAATCCCAGCTTTTCGCCCTCTGCGTTTGCATCGGCAATTTCTTTGGCAAGCTTCAAAAGCTCCTGAATGACTTCCTCATTGGTCAGCATCCCGTTCAGGTATCGGTTCATTGCACCCTGAATAAGTTCAGAAAACTTCTCCGATTTGACAATATTGGTTCGCCGGTAAACCGACACCTGTTCGGCAATCAGCTTTTTCAAGAGTTCAACAGCAAGGTTTTTTTCCTTCATGTTGGCAATCTCTTCAAGGAACTTCGGATCGAACAGCGAAAACTCCGCCTTCACATCCGAGAAGAGGTTGATTACGCCCTCACTCTTGATACTGTGTTTCAGCAGCTCATTGATCCGCTCGTTTACTTCCGGCAGCGTAAACTTCTTACCCGTACCGCCGGACAGAAGCCGGACAATCATCGTTCGGACAGATTCAAAGAATGCTGCTTCAAAGCGTGTCTTTTCATCTACCAAGCTACCGCACAGCGAAAGTGCCTGTTTGAGAAGCAACGCCTCCTTGATGTAGATGTTTTGCGTCTTCTCCTTGTCGGGAAGGTCTTGCTCTGCTACGCTCTTGCCAAGGATGTAGTTTACACCTCCGGTAATCGCCTTCGCCTTATCAAGGTCAGTTCCAGTCATGAACTTATCGTAGTTATAACCGTAGAATAGGTCGCGGCACACGGACAGTTTCTCAAGGAATTTCGGATATGCAGCCTTGCTGACATCCGTGTCACCGTAGTTCTTCTTGTCCCGCGCCGTATAGTCATTCATAGCCTGTTTCAGCGCAGCAGCGATGCCCACATAGTCAACAACCAAGCCGCCTTCCTTATCCTTGAAAACGCGGTTGACGCGAGCGATAGCCTGCATGAGGTTGTGACCGGCCATCGGCTTATAGACATACATTGTGGCAAGGGAAGGAACATCAAAGCCGGTCAACCACATATCCACAACGATAGCGATTTTAAGCGGCGAGTCGTTGTCTTTGAACTTTCTCGCCATATCTTCTTTGTTAGCCTTATTGCCGATCACTTCACGCCACTCTTCGGGGTCGTTGTTGCCCTGCGTCATGACAACTGCGACCTTTTCCGTCCAAGCAGGACGCAGTTCCAAAATCCGCTTGTATATCTTCATGGCGATGGGGCGGGAGTAGGCAACAATCATCGCCTTTCCGGTCAGAATATTGGCGCGATAGTTTTCATAATGGTCGAGAATATCGTCTACCAGAGAACGGATCGTCTGGTCGGCCCCCAAAATTGCCTCCATCTGGCCAAGTTCTTTTTTGCTCTTTTCGATAACATAAGGATCGGCATTCTCTGCCATCAGGTCATACTCATCGTCAATAAGATGCAGCGTCTTTTCATCAAGCTTGAGATGGATGACGCGGCTTTCATAGTAAACCGGTCTGGTCGCTCCATCCTCAACTGCCTGAGTCATATCGTAAATGTCGATATAATCACCGAACACCTCACGGGTGCTGCGGTCTTTAGAAGAGATAGGTGTGCCAGTAAAGCCAATATATGTAGCGTTCGGGAGCGTATCACGGATGATGCGGGCAGTACCGATGATGGTCTTGGCCTCAACCTCGCCGTCTTCCTTCTGGCGCACTACAACTTTCTCTGTTAATCCGTATTGACTGCGGTGCGCCTCATCCGCCATGACGATGATATTCCGACGCTCAGAAAGAGGCTCACCGCTTTCCTCAAACTTCTGCATGGTAGTGAAGATGATGCCGTTAGCCTGACGGTTTGCAAGCAGCTCTTTCAAGTGGGTTCGGCTTTGAGCGTGTTGCGGCGTTTGGCGTAAGAAATCCTTGCAGCGGGCAAACTGGCCGTAGAGCTGGTCATCCAAGTCGTTTCGGTCTGTGATCACAACGATTGTTGGGCTTTCCAATGCTTCTTGCAGATAGTGGGCATAGAACACCATCGACAGCGATTTTCCGCTGCCCTGCGTGTGCCAGAATACGCCACCCTTGCCGTCTGTGACGGTTGCTTTTTTCGTTGAGGCAATCGCTTTCTTAACGGCAAAATACTGATGGTAGGCGGCAAGAACCTTAAATGTCTTTTCACCGTCCACATTGAAACAGATAAAGTTTTTCAGTATGTCAAGGAACCGGTTCTTTTCAAACAATCCCTCAAAGAAGGTATCAAAGGCGGCGTACTGCGTGTTTTCATAACTTCCATCCGTTGTTTTCCACTCCATGAAGCGATCTTCGCCGGATGTGATGGTTCCAGCCTTAGAGGTGGTCATATCGCTCATGACGCAGACCTCGTTGTAAATAAACAACGAGGGGATCTCGTACATATAATTGCGGAGCTGACGGTACGCATCGGAGGCATCCGTCTCTTCACGGGAGGGAGATTTCAGCTCCACCACCACAAGGGGCAGACCATTGACAAAGAGGATCACATCAGCGCGTTTCTCGGAATTTTCAATGAAAGTCCACTGGTTGGCAACAGTAAAATCGTTATTGGCAGGATTTTTGAAGTCAACGAGGTAAACGAGGGTGGAGCGTTCCTCGCCGTTGACAAAGTATTTGACCGAGATACCGTTTTGCAGATAATCGGTAAAGGTCATGTTCTTTTGTAGCAGTGTACCCGTCTCAAAGTTCTTGAGCTTGTAGACGGCCTCATTGATTGCATCCAGAGGCAAGCCCTTATTGATGCGCTGCAAAGCGGGCAGCAAAACATCATCGTAGAGCGGGGAGTGATAATCACGCTCTACATCCGGTCCGTAGACATAGGTATAGCCCAGTCCCTCGTTAAGTAGTTGGAGAACAGCGTTCTCATAATTTGATTCAGTGTAATATCCTGCCATGTTTTCCTCTCCCTAAAGCCCTAAACTTTTTCTTTTTGCCATTTCTTGATCCCAATCAATTATTGTAAAATTGAAGAAATCAAACTTAGACTTGTTGTCTTCATAATAAGCAGAAGCATTCGCCCCCATGATAAGACAGAGTCTGCGGACATTTACCCTGTAAGTACGAATACTTCCGTTCCAAATTCCCGCTGCGTCAGAATAAATATCGAACTTGTTCTTTGACTCTATAACAAGAGCAAACTTGTCGATTTTATTTTCTTCTGCTTTTATCTTTTGAGGTTCAATGTTGGGCGTGCCTTGGTGGAGGAAGGAATTTCTTAAAGAATATACCACTTCACCACTTAGATATGGCATTTTCGTATCATTAGGCCAACCTTCTGGCACAGGGGGAATCTCATATTTGCCTACAAACTCATCATACCATGCTTTATATCTTTCTCCCACCTTCAAATCGGGGTATTCCGCCTTTCCGCAAATATCCGGTAGCATAAGCGCAATGGAAAGTGCTGCGAGATAACAGTTTGCTGAAAGGGCATTATTCATATCATCAATAAGTCGTTGCAGCATACTATCTCCTATAAACGATAATTTAGCGGCTTAGAGATTGATGCCGGAGACATCAATCTCACCGCTCATTAGCTTGGGTAATAATGTATCGCGTAGGTCGGCAAGTATTTTTGATTGAGCATCATTTTCCTGCATGGCTTTATACATAGGTGCAACCAATAATTCAAATTCTTCAAGAGCAGATGCAGGAGGAATGGCAACTTCCATTGCATTTAGGATGTCCGTTGTCATGCTCGGAACAGCGGAGCCAGCATTCATAGATGCAAGGTCTTTGGCTTTTACAAAGTGATATACGAACTTAGCCACATTGGGCATTCGCATTTCGGTATAGAACATTGTATCAACAGACCAGAAAGGCTGATTAACATACATCACATTGTTCAGAGTGCCTTTTCTTGGTATAAGAACCGACTCCTTATCATATAAAGGGCGCTCAACATAACGCATAATGCCGCCTGAGCCATATACCGGATAAATGCCATCAGCCAGTTTTTTATGATCTTTGCCATATCTAACGGTTACGAGATCGGATAGATGTCCTTGTTGCCATGCTGGGTCAGCGTTGTCAACGAACATCGAAGCATAAATAGCTTGCGTCTGCTGCTGTAAATTATCGTTTACCTTTTGGTTGATTTCAATTTTATCATCTAAGGCCGAAAGTAATGCAACAATTTTCTGCTGCTCTGTCTGTGAAGGGTATGTCACTTCGACTTCTCCAAGCAATTTTGTATTGATTGACGGCATTGTTGCGCCCACTGCAATATTTCTCACGAACTGTTTTGTATCTTCCAAGCAGAAAAAATAGTAAAGATATAGCGAATTTACTTCTGCGTTAGGGCGCACTCTCAAACACCGTCCAGAGAACATCCATCCATCGTGCTCAGCATCCACATAAGAGCATCTGTCAACCGATCCAACTCGGCTAAACACAATGTCTCCTTCTTTCAAAACATACTTTGATAAGCGAGTCTTGTCTTCATCAGATACTTTTGGTAGATTCTGTTCAGTGAAAATTCTACTTCCCAAATGCTCAACTGTTACAATGGGGGTTCCAATATCTACATAGTCCTCTTTGTGAAGCTGACTACCAAAAGGTCCCGTCTGGATGTCTACTATATCTCTTAGAAAATGTCGATTCATATTCACCATCCTATCCGATGTATTTTCTATGTGCCAGCTTCACATTTTGCTGTTTCACCATTGCATAGTGCATGGTCGTATCGATCTTTTGATGCCCTAAGAGCTGCTGGACTTGCTCTATGGGCATTCCCTTGTCTATGGCTGAGGTTGCCAGCGTCCGCCGGAACTTGTGTGGATGCACCTTTGGCAAGTTAAGGCGTTTTCCCAATTCTCGAAGCCGCGTTTCCACACCGCCGATCAGCAGCCGATCATGTGGGGCTTTCAATGAGACGAACAGTGCCGGGTTCGCATCCGTGCGCTCGTTGAGGTAGTTCTGCAAATGAATTTTTGTTCTTGCATCGAAGTAGACAAGGCGTTCCTTGTTACCTTTACCAATCACGACACATTCTCGCTCGTTAAAGTCGATGTCCTCACGGTTCAGCATGACCATCTCTCCGACACGCATCCCGGAGGAAGCCAGAAGGTCAATGATCGCCAAATCTCTTGTGGTCGTGCAGCTATCCCGCATCAGCTCCAAAGCCTCGTCCGTATAGGTGTCTTTTACCACCTTTGCCGTCTTAACCTTATGAATCCGCCGTACCGGACTTTTCAAAATGAAATCTTCGTCTTCAAGCCATGAGAAGAAGCTGGATAGTATGCGCCGGATGTTATCAATCGTCACTTTGCTGGATTTGCGCTGCATCTGATAGGTGGTCAGATATTTGCGAAGGTCTTCCGTTGTAACCTGACTGGCCTTCTTGCCGATGGCAGACAGCATAGTTTCAATCGTTTTCCGGTAATATTTCAAGGTCTTCTCGGAGCAGCCTTCAATGCGCTTGGCAGTGATAAAAGCATCAACTGTATTTTGCTCATCCTGCTTGGCATCAGTTTTATTCTGGCTGACGCTCACACCTTGCAAAGCCTCGGTCAAAGCACTACCTAACTGTAACAGTTGTTCATTATTGAGGTAGGGCAGCATTTTACGCTGTATCTCTTGAATAAGTTGTTCTTTCATCGTCGTTCTCCTTTGTTTTTAAGCGAACGACGAGCAGTGGCAGTTCCTTTGATTATGCTCTCGCCACTGGTGAGAGTAAGTAGGGCGATAAACGATAATTTACAGCAGCAAGCAAAGTCGCTGTATGAGGAAATGTTCCTCAACAATCCTAATGCAGATTTGGTATCAGGAACTTTGAGTGACATCGCGACAATTACAATGGGGCAATCGCCGAGCGGTAGTAGTTATAACGAAGATTCTGTAGGTGAAGTATTCTATCAAGGACGAGCAGAATTTGGATTTCGTTTTCCTACACGCCGCTTATTTACAACCGAGCCAAAACGCATGGCAGAACCCGGAGATGTATTACTTAGCGTTCGTGCTCCTGTTGGTGATCTGAATGTAGCCTATGAGAAGTGCTGCATTGGACGGGGATTGGGTGCAATCCACAGCAAGACCGGCGACAGCTCTTTCATGCTATACACAATGTTTGCACTCAAGCCGCAACTTGATGTTTTCAACGGCGAAGGTACTGTTTTCGGTTCGATAAACAGGGATGGATTGAGTAATCTGCCAGTCAATATTCCATCAACAGAAGAAATCGCGAAGTTTGAGGCTGCTGTTCGACCAATGGATAATCTCATTCTGGCTAATTATGAGGAAATCTGTCGCTTACAATCAATCCGGGATAGCCTTTTACCCAAGCTGATGAGCGGTGAGATTGATGTTTCCAGCATCCAGCTCTAAGCCGCTAAATTATCGTTTATGTCGCAATTATTTTTAATTCTTGTGTCAATCGTCTTTAGGATTCCAACAATTTTTAATTGCTCTTCGAGTGGTGGTAGGGCAATGATGTAATTTCTAACGATGTCTGGAGAAATGTTGGCTTGTCCTCCTGAACTATTTGATCTCTTGATAAAATACAACTGACTCTCCCATGAAGAAAGATAATATCCAAGATATTCTGTGTCTAATTCCTTGTGGTTCGATGTTATTGCCGCAACACGCTGGTTAAGAAGGTACTTACCTTCAAGAGTGAAGAGTGCTGCTTTCCCCACCCAGCTTTCGGGTGATCCATCGGCTCGGTTGCCCGTCATAGTTAAAAGAATATCGCCTTTGCGAATTAGCCATTTTGATTTTTCCTCGGCAATGGTTTCGGGAATATACGAAAAATCACTTTCTATTATTTGATTGGGCTTTACATTTTTTATCTTTATTACCGGCACTCCTGATGAAGCAAAGTCCTTACTCTTAAATGCGTAACCATTTTTGATTTCGCACATATCTCCTAGCCGAACTGTTGTCCAATCAGATTTCATATCCAATCGCCCCCAGTCTCTCCTTGATCTCGGCCTCAAGTTCATGGGATTTTGCAAACAGCTCGGAAAGCTCAGAGGTCAAACGGCTCATTTTTTCCTCAAACGGTTCGCCGTCATCTTCCTGTTCCTCGATGCCAACATAGCGCCCCGGTGTGAGGATGTAATCCTGTTTGGCAATATCCTGAGTAGTCACAACAGCACAGAAGCCCTTTTCATCTTCAAGAGTGCCGTCAACAAATGCGTTGTAGGTGTCCGCGATCCTCTGGATGTCCTCATCTGTCAGCTCCCGGAGCTTTCGAGTGACCATCGTACCGAGCTTTCTTGCGTCGATGAAAAGCGTCTTCCCCTTTTGCTTTTTATTCTTGGCAAGGAACCAGAGCGACACCGGAATCTGTGTTGTGTAGAAGAGCTGGGACGGCATAGCGACAATGCAGTCCACAAGATCAGCGTTGATGATGTTCTTTCTGATCTCGCCCTCACCGCCGGATTGAGAGGACAGCGAGCCATTCGCAAGCACCATGCCGATTCGCCCGTTTGGCGCGAGATGCCAGATCATGTGCTGCAACCAAGCAAAGTTGGCGTTGTTGGCCGGAGGCGTTCCGTATTGCCAGCGCACATCATCCAGCAGCTTGTCCTGTCCCCAGCCGGAAAGATTGAAAGGCGGATTCGCCATAATGAAATCTGCCTTGAGCTGCGGGTGGCAGTCATTAAAGAAGGTGTCCGCGCTAAACTTGCCAAGGTCAGCTTCGATGCCGCGAATGGCAAGATTCATCTGTGCCAGCTTCCAAGTAGTAGGGTTAGAGTCCTGACCATACACGGAGATGTTCTTGATATTGCCGCCGTGATTTTCGATGAACTTAGAGGACTGAACAAACATACCGCCAGACCCGCAGCATGGGTCGTAAACACGGCCATTGTATGGCTGCAATACCTCGACAAGGGTGCGCACAACGCAGGACGGGGTATAGAACTCACCAGCGAGTTTTCCTTCTTGTTCGGCAAACTTGGCAAGGCAATACTCATAGGTGCGGCCAAGAATATCTTTGCTGTTCCCATGATCGATCATCTGAATGTTGGTGAAGAGATCAACGACTTCACCGAGCCGCCGCTTATCCAGCTCAGGGCGGGCAAAGTTTTTGGGGAGGATGTCTTTGAGCCGCTTGTTTTCCTTCTCAATGCTCCGCATGGCCTCGTCGATGACTGTGCCAATCTCAGGCGTGTGCGCAGCAGCGGATATGACGCTCCATCTTGCGTTTTCCGGTACAAAGAAGATATTCTCCGCCGTGTATTCGTCCTTGTCTTCTTCAAAGCCGTCGCCCTCGGCAACAAGCTCCTGATACTTTGCCTCGAAGCGGTCAGAGATGTATTTCAAAAAAATCAACCCGAGAACAACCGACTTGTATTCCGAAGCGTCGATGTTGCCTCGAAGGACGCAAGCTGCATCCCAAATCTGTTTTTCAAATCCAATATTGCTTGTATTTGTTTCAGCCATTGAAGCTACCTCCGTAGTCTTTTTTAACGATATATAGAATGCACAGTGCGTGGCTTACTTGTCCGTATGGATTGCTTCGCAAATGTCTCCGATGTCACAATTCAGATACTCACAGATGCGCAGCAAAACAGAAAGGGCAACCTCTTCATTCTTATTAAGCTTGCTCATGGTACCCGGCGAAAGTTCGGTTTCCTTCCGAAAAACCGCCTTCGGGATCTCTCGTTCAATCAGCATTACCCATAATTTCTTGTAGCTTATCTTCATCACTGCACCTCACTCAACCGTTTATAGTGACCCTCGTTTTATTATACATCGAAAGCTCCACATACGCAATTCATCCATCCGAAAATTCAAAATAAATTTCAAGTTCTTGGATTGCTGCACAATAATAAAAAGCCTGCGCAATACACAGGCCAAAATAGTCAGGGGCGCATCTTCCTTCCGTGCCGGTATAATGCGTAAGTGTAAAAATCGAGAGCAAGGACGATCTCATATCCATTTGTGCTTGAGAAAAAAGAAATGTCATCGGCATACTGGATCACGCTTTTCAAGAAGCCCATTGCACCGCCGCAATCGAATGAGAAAATTACCGTGACTGTCCCGGCACCTTGTCTGATTTCAGTGTCAATTTGGTAGTTCTCAGATATTTCGATGGCTTGACTGATAAATACCTTGGCGATAGGTTTCCGCTCAGGAAGCGGCACATAAACTACGCCCTCATTGAGCTGTTTGAATATGTCCTTTGATGAACATTTATCTTTTGACGGAGCGGGTTCTTTTACTTCGGCTGGTATAGGTTCATCGGCTATCTCAGCTTCTATTTCCTCTATTGTAGGTTTATTGTATTTCCTTTTATAAATCACTTTCTGAAACATTGTATCTCCTTCCGTGTAATCGAAAGAATGGCTGACAGCCTATCAGATTATGGGCATCGTTAAGTTCACGCAAGGATCTGAGAAGTCGTTCTTTACGATTCAGTCTATGTATTATCAATTTACCACGGGAGAATAGAATAATCAATGTGATTTACTGTATTCTCTCGTTGTTTTGCGTTGTAAAATGTGAAAGGCTCACTCCCCAAAGTGAGCAGTGAGCCTTGTTGCTTATTCGAGTTCTCCGCTGCGGGATTTCTCCTGTTCCTTTGCCATCGAGGGACTGAGGAAATCATCCACATTCGCCTTCATCGTGTCAATCAGGCGAGCTTCTTTTTTCAACTTGGCGCGTTCGTCATAAAGGCGCTGCTGCTCGTCCACGAGCCGTTGCTGTTCGGCTTGCAGAGATTTCAAGCTCGGCAATTTTCCGTCGCCTTGTATGGCGAGAAGAGTGCTCTTTGCCGCCTCATAGATGACAAGCTCTGCTTCGTGTTTGGCACGGTATGCCGGTTTGTCCG
>OLOL01001993.1_pt1 | contig 15736 bp, 11 predicted proteins | sample 1673081 | NCBI WGS metagenome assembly OLOL01 (sample SAMEA3136753, study PRJEB25190) | human gut metagenome
CTTTTTCATGGTCGTGTCCTCCTCGATCTGTAACCGCCCATGGATTACCTGCCTTCACTGTACGCGTGGACGGCTCGCTAGGGTGGGCCATGTGTCCCATTCTGAGGGCCGGATTTGCGCCGACAAGTGGCAATATGTTCGGGCGCAAAAGAGGGGAGGGCCGGTGCTGCCGGCTCTCCCCGGGTTGGGCGCCCGTTGTTTTAATGGGGCGTTCGTGCGGGCGTGCGCGAACCCTTGCTACTTGATCTCGATGCTCGAAATCTCGACGCCGCGGGCCTCGGTGACGGCCGCCTTGATGTCGTCGGGGAACTCGATGGAGTTGAGGAGCGTCTCGGCTTCTTTCTTGTGAAGGTCGACGTTCCTAATCATGATATAGATGCTTCCCGTGTCGACGTCGGTAAAGAGGTAGGTATAAGTGCCGCCGTTGTCCTTGCACGTTCCGGTGAGCCATGTTCTGCCGTTGTACTCGACGGGGTCGCCATCCTCCCACTGGAACGTTCCGGTGTGCCTTTCGGCCTGCTCTGCAAAGGACTCTTCGGCCGTCATCTTCTCTTGCCAAACGGGGATGAAACGGTCGACTGTGGTGTTCTCGTTCTCGGGGAAGGTGAGCTGGACCCTGTCGGCGTTCTTGCCGGCGGAGTCACTCACGCCAACGCTCTCGGGCATCTCGACCTTAAACCAGATAAAGTCAGTCTTTTCGGCGACGGGGCCTTTTCCTTGCCTTCGCTCTTTGAGGTGCTGCCGCCTCCGCCCGATGCGATTCCGCCGCAGCCGACAAGGGCAAACGCGGCAAAGAGGGCGATGCAAAGGGAAAGGATCGATAGGGTCTTTTTCTTCATGGTGGCGTCCTCCTTGTCTGTCGGTGAAATCACGCCGCCGCGGGTTGTTGGAGCGTTGATTGTTTGGCGGCGGATGTCTTTGTGTACTGTGCGGCGATACCTCCGTTCGTTGTTTGCGGCCGTCGCTCGGCCGCGCCCCAACGGGTTCCTTACCTATAGATATGCCCCAGCTTGTGCTGCCCGGGAGTCTCGAAAGGTGGGCCATGTGTCCCATGTTTGGGGCACTGGGCGCATGGGACGGCACGGCTCGACATCGGCTTTTCCATGTTGCGCAACAGCGCCCTGGGTGGGGGCGTATAGACTTGGCTGTGACAAAAGCTAAACCACGAAAGGTCGAACGATGTTCTGTCAAAAATGCGGACAGCAAGTGCCTGATGGATCGACATTTTGTACGCACTGTGGGGCTTCGCTGGTCGGCGGTTCCGTGCCGACGCCTACGGGCGCTGGTCCTTCCTCTGCCCCGGGCCTAACCCAATCGATGCCGCCGGTTGCACCTGCGCCTCAAAAGTCCAAGAGCAAGGCGCCGGTCATTATCGCTGTGGCATGTGCTGCTGTGGTCCTCATCGGGGGCGGCACGGTGTTTGCGCTTACGGTGCTCAACGGGTCCAAGAACTCCGGCACGCAGATTTCGGTGATCGATACCGGGTCTTCGGACGAGAAAGATTCTTCTGCCAAGAAGAAGAGCGATAAGTCCAAGTCCAAGGAACCCTCGTCGTCCGATGACGAGGCCGTTCCCGAGGACGAGTCGGCATACTACGGCTCGGGCGATTCGGACGATTACCTAACCGACGTGCATACGTACACGAACGACATGCATCCTTATAGCATGTCGATTCCCAATCGCTTTGAGATGGAAGATACTCCCAGCGGCAGCAGCACAAGGTACGAGGATCCGGAGACGGGTTTTGTGATCAGCCTGTCTGGCTACGTCAACGTTAACGACGAAACTGCACACGAGATGTTTGTCGATAAGGACACCTCGGGCAAGGCCGACCTCTATACCGCGGAGGGCGACAACTGGTACGTGGTTTCGTGGCGCGAGGGCGACACAATCATTTACGAAAAGACGATTGTCACGGACTCGACGGTTGCTACGGCGCATTTGGAGTACTCGACTGCAAACCGCGACATGGGGTCGAAGGTTATCGATACGCTGCTGCCGACGTTCCAGGTGGACTAGGCAGCTGTGTCTATAGCCGGCAATCGGAAACGCCGATAGCCAGAGCTCCTGACAGTCTTTGTCTTATGGGCTAGACTGGCTTGGACAAGATCGATGAATGGGACAACCGCTTCCTGGCGTCGTTGTCCCATTTTTTATTATGCGTGCGGCCCGTGGTGGCCGGCGCGGCGGGCAGAGGTGTTTCGATGAGCCAAGAGATGATGGATAAAACCTGTCGCGAGTTTGCCCAGGCGCTTGCCGCGCGTGAGCCGGTTCCCGGCGGCGGTAGCGCGAGCGCCTTTGTGGGTGCGCTGGGTGCCTCGCTTTGCGGGATGGTCGCTCGCTATGGGGCGACCAATCCCGCGCTTTCCGATCGCGCAGACGATCTGACACGCGCATTTGCCCAAGCAGACGAGTTGGCACAGGAACTTGTCGACTTGGTTGCCGAGGACGTTCGTGCGTACGGACAGGTGTCCGCTGCGTACGGCATTCCGCGTGAGGACTCGGTTCGACCCGCGGCGATTCAGAACGCGTTGCACGTGGCAGCCATTCCACCGTATCGGATCATGGACACCTGCGGGCGCGCACTGGCGCTGCTCGAGGACATGGCGGACAAGGGCTCCCGACAGCTGCTGTCCGATGTGGCCTGCGGCGCCGTATTCTGCCGCGCCGCCATGCAGGGCGCGAGCCTGACGCTCTTTGCCAATACAACGTCTATGAAAGACCGGGCGCGCGCCGAGGAGCTCGAGGCGGCGTGCGATGAGCTGTTGGATACGTGGTTGCCGCGCGCCGATGCGCTAGCGCGCCGCGCCGCCGACGCCGCCAGGAAGAGGGGATAGCCATGGCAGAGCTGCTCAAAGGGGCTTCCGTTGCCCGTGCTTTGACCGAGGAACTCGCTGCCCGCTGCACCGTGCTGCGCGAGCGCGGTGTTGTGCCGACGCTGGCCATCGTTCGCGTGGGCGAGCGCGAGGACGATCTATCCTACGAGCGTGGCGCCCTCAAGCGCTGCGAGAAGGTTGGCATCGAGGCTCGCCGCGTTTTGCTTCCTGTCGATGTTTCGCAGGACGAGCTGATGGCTGCTATCGAGGGCATCAATGCCGACCCTGCTGTTCATGGCTGCCTGATGTTTCGTCCGTTGCCCGCTGGGCTTGACGAGGATGCGGTTGCCGCGTCGCTTGATCCCGCCAAGGACGTTGACTCCATGACGCCGGCCTCGCTGCTTACCACGCTTTCTGGGCGAGGCGAGGGCTTTGCTCCTTGCACGGCCGAGGCCGTGTTGACGTTGCTGGACCATTATGGCGTTGAGCTGGATGGGGCCAAGGTCGCGGTTGTCGGTCGGTCGCTGGTGATTGGCCGTCCCGTTGCCGCCATGCTTACGGCTCGCAATGCCACGGTGACGACGTGCCATACGCATACGCGTGACCTGGCTGCCGAGTGCCGTGCGGCTGATATTGTGGTTGCGGCCGTTGGACGCGCGCGCACGATTGGCGCGGATGCGGTCCGCGAGGGCCAGACGATCATCGATGTGGGCATTAATTGGGATGAGGCTGCCGGAAAACTGGTCGGCGACGTGGATTTTGATGCTGCGGAGCCGGTCGTTAACGCCATCACACCCGTGCCGGGCGGCGTGGGGGCTGTAACGACGGCTATCCTTGCCAAACACGTGATTGAGGCGTCGGAGCGTGCATCGAAATAGGCGTTTTGGGCTGTTTGAGGGGTTAGCCATATACCACGTGGTCAAAAAGCGCCAAATATGAGTACTGTTGCCAAGATAGTCACATATGTTTTACGTCTTTCGGGCTTCCTAACGATATTCATTCTCGTTAGGAAGCCCATTTTATTGAACCTATGGGGAATAACGCTGTCTCACTTTTGGACAAATAGGGATCTTCGGCACTCATTACAAGGAAATTTGCTGCTACTAAATTGGTGACAGTACTCATATTTGGCATTTTTTGACCACAGGGGTTCCGAGAGGGTTCCGAGGTGCCGTGGTTTCGCCCTTTTTCGCTGAAGCGATACACTGTACCCGTTTGATTTCTTCGCTCAAGGAGGATGCGCATGCCGTGCACAACGATTTTGGTTGGTAAGAACGCGAGCTACGACGGGTCGACGCTGGTCGCCCGCAACGAGGATTCGTCCAACGGGGTGTTTGAGCCCAAGCGCATGCGCGTGGTGCATCCCGACGAGCAGCCGCGTGTCTACACGAGTGTCCTGAGCCACCTGACCGTTGAGTTGCCCGATAACCCCATGCGTTACACGAGCGTCCCCGACGTTGTCCCGGGTCATGGCATTTGGGCCGAGGCCGGTTTCAACGAGCTCAACGTTGGCATGTCCGCAACCGAGACGCTTACCACCAACGAGCGCGTCCGCGGCGCTGATCCACTCGTGGACTACGTGCCCGCCAAGGGTAAAGAAGGCGAGGACGGTTATGTTCCGGCGCAGCCTGGCGGACTGGGCGAGGAGGATATGGTGACCCTGGTGCTGCCGTACGCCAAGTCCGCCCGCGATGGCGTGCGTATCCTGGGCGACCTGCTCGAGCGCTACGGCACCTACGAGAACAATGGCATCGCCTTTAGTGACGTTGACGAGATCTGGTGGCTCGAGACCATCGGCGGCCACCACTGGATCGCCAAGCGCGTGCCCGATGACGCCTATGTGACCATGCCCAACCAGCTGGGTATCGACAGCTTTGACCTGGACGATGCCGAGGGCGCCCAGGTCGACCACATGTGCTCCGCCGACCTGCGTTCCTGGATGGCCGAGTGGCATCTGGACCTGACGCTGGGCGTCGAGGGTGACGGTCCGGCCGCGGTCTTCAACCCGCGCGAGGCCTTTGGCTCGCACAGCGACAGCGATCACGTCTACAACACGCCGCGCGCCTGGTACATGCAGCGCTGCCTCAACCCCAGCGACGTGTGGGATGGCCCCGACGCCGACTACACGCCCGAGAGCGACGATATCCCCTGGAGCCGCGTGCCCGAGCGCAAGGTGACCCTCGAGGACATCAAGTACGTGCTTTCGAGCCACTACCAGGGCACGGAGTACGACTGCTACGGCAGCAAGGGTACGCCCGCCACGCGCGGTGCTTATCGTCCCATCGGTATCAACCGCAACAGCCAGCTCGCCGTGCTGCAGCTGCGCCCCTATGCGCAGCCGGCGTATCGCGCCGTACAGTGGATGGCGTTTGGCTCCAACTCGTTTAACGCGCTCGTACCGCTGTACGCCAATGTCGAGACCATGCCCGAGTACTATGCCGACACGCAGGCCCGCGTGACGTCCGAGAATTTCTATTGGGCAAATCGCCTGATCGGTGCCTTGGCCGATGTCCGCTTCCGTGAGTGCGGTCGCGCGGTCGAGGATTATCAGGAGAAGGTCGGCGGCATGGGCCACAAGCAGATTCACGACGTTGACGCTGTCGTAGCCGCGCTGCCCGAGGCCGAGGTGCCTGCCGAGCTCGCCCGCGCCAACGAGGCCTTTGCCGAGCTCGTGCGCGTGGAGACCGATGCTCTGTTGGGCAAGGTGCTCTACACCACGAGCTGTGCCATGAAGAACTCCTTCGCGATGAACGACAACGTAAGGTAAAGACAACCTTGCAACGAGCGAGCGGGGCAAACGCCGTCAAAGGCTTTGCCCCGCTCGATTTCTATCTCGGCGGTAAAACGATTTTGTGTCGTTCACCCAATCTTGGGTACAAGAAGGCCAATGCAGTTGTTCACGATTGGAGCCAACCATGGTTATGAAATTCGATCAGCTTGTTAACGGTGCCATCAACGTGGGCTTTGGCGCCGCCGCCGTCGCCGTCGAGGGCGGCAAGAAGGTCCTCGACGACCTCAACACCAAGGGCGAGCAGGTGCGCAAGGACGCCGGCACCCCCGATATCGCCCGCAGCGTGTCCGACATGTTCGAGCAGGCCGGCGGTACCATCTCCGACCTGACCGAGCGCCTGGGCATGCAGGGCGAGACCGCGGCGCAGCGCGTGCTCGACGAGCTCATCCTGGCCCGCGTTCGTGTTATGACCGCCCCCGAGCGCACGGCCTTTTTGGCCCATGTGCGCGACATCGTCGATTCGGTCGAGGATAACGTGACCTCGGTGCCCGTCGAGTCTGTTGGGCCCGACGACGCAGAGGACGCCGAAGAGGCCGAGTAGCAGCGCAGATGGCAGATTCCACCACCGATTACAACAATCTAGATCCTTTGGGTGACGAGGCGGCGGTTGTCGATGAGGTCGATGCCGCCGTCTCGGGCGCTCGCAAAAAGCCGCGCGCTGTCGATATGGTCCCCGAGGAGCCCGACGCGATGGCACCGGACGAGGAATACCAGCTCACGCCGGCGGGCCGCCGCGAACGCATCGGTCAGATCGTTCGCCTGATCAAAAAGTATCGCGTGTGGGATAACCTCACGCCGGTGCGCCTGCGCCGTCTGCTCGAAGAACTCGGCCCCATGTTCGTCAAAATGGGGCAGATTCTGGCTAACCGCTCCGAGATTTTGCCGCAGCGGTTTTGCGACGAGCTCCGTCGCCTGCGCTCCGACGTAGAGCCGGTGCCATATGAGGTAGTGCTCCGCTGCCTGGAAGAGGAATACGGCCAGCGCCTGGGGCAGATGTTCGACGCGATCGACCCCAACCCGCTCGGTAGCGCGTCGCTCGCGCAGGTGCACCGCGCCCGCCTGGTGACCGGCGAGGACGTGGCCGTTAAGGTGCAGCGCCCCGGCGCGCAACAGGTCATGGCACAGGACATCGACATCATCCGTTCGGTGGTGCGTATCGTTTCCAAGTTCGTCAACACCGATCAGTTTGTTGACCTGCACGGCGTGGTCGAAGAGCTGTGGACCTCGTTTCGCGAGGAGACCAACTTTTTGGCCGAGGCCAAAAACCTCAACGATTTCTATGACTTTCACAAAAGCGTGCATGGCGTGTCGTGTCCCAAATCCTATTTGGAACTTTGCACCGAACACGTCGTGGTTATGGACTACATCGACGGCATCTCCATCGCCGATCCCGAGCGCCTGGTGGCCGAGGGCTATGACCTGGAAAAGATCGGCTCGGCGATCGTCGAGGACTACTCGACGCAGGTACTCGACGATGGCTTTTTCCATGCCGACCCGCATGCGGGAAACATCATCCTCAAGGACGGCATCGTCTACTTTATCGACCTGGGCATGGTCGGGCGCATGTCGAGTCACGACCGCGGTATCGTCAAGGACATGATCTTTGCCGTGGCCGAGGGCGACGTGCCCAAGCTCAAGGATTCGCTCATGCGCTTTGCCGTGACGCGCGGTGACTCGGCAGAGCTTGACCATTCGGCCTTTTTGTCCGACTTGGACTTTATCGTCGCCGACTTTGCGGGTCTTGACCTTAAAGACCTGGATATCGGCGAGTTTTTGACCTCGCTGCTAAACTTGGCGCGCAAGAACGACGTTGAGCTGCCGAGCGTGGTGACGATGTTCGCCCGCGGCATGGTGACGCTCGAGGGCCTGCTGACCGAGTACATGCCCAACGTCAATATGATCCAGATTATCCAGACGCACATCAAAAACGAGAAAAGCACCTATGCGCGCGTCCGCGAAATGGGGCGCGATCTTGCCGCGAGCAGCTATCGCGCGGCAAAAGGCTCGCTCGAGGCGGCCGAGTATCTGGGCTTGGCGTCGCGCATGCTCACGCGTGGCCAGCTTAAGGTGAACACTCAGATCATGAGCAGCGATAAGGCGCTGCGGCAGCTGGGTGGAATTATCGACCGTATGTCGATGGCAATTGTGATCGCCGGTCTGTTTATCGGTTCGTCGGTGGTGTACTACGCACGCATCGAGCCGGTTGTGTTTGGTATCCCTGTCATTGGCTTTATGGGCTACGTGAGCGCGCTGGTGCTGGCGCTGATGCTGGGCCGCGAGATCTGGCGCAACAGCCACGGCGGCAAGCGTTAACGAGTCCCCGAGATCAGAGGAAGACGTATCCTTTTGCTCGGCACTCCATCCCCGCCCTTTTCTATCGCAAACCATAGCTTTTACCTTGGGCTTCGCCTGTGTGCGGGGCCCTTTTGCGTGCTACCATACTGACAGTAATAATCGATGGCCTAGATGGTGGTGCGGAGACGCACGAATGCGCGGCTTTCCTGCGCGTTTGGGAGAATCGGGGTGCAAATCCCCGGCTGTACCAGTAACCGTAATTCCTTATGTCTCGGGAGAATCGTGTCGCAGATCGGACGACGCGCCCGGGCCGGCAAGGTTAAGTCGGATCGCCTCCCGTCTTGCATGCGGCTGCGGCTTTTGCCGCCGGTGTGCATAGGGCTCTGGAGGGAAGGGGGACCCCGATGGGGGAACTCGAGCGCAACATGCGCGATGACGTGGGGCAGCCGCATGGTAACGCCTCAAGTACAGACAATGGGGGACAAATGGATATGTTTGAGGACGAGCGCAAGCGCGCCTCGTTGCGTCGCCATGGGGCGATCGCGCGCGGCGTAGCCAAGCGCGGCCTGGTGGCATTCCTGGCCTTCGCGATGGCATTCAGCACCACGCCGGCCCAGCTTTGGGCCGATGGCGCCGAGGGCATTGCCGAGGCCGTGGCTCAGGCCACAACGCCGAGCGAGGGCGCGCAGGCCACGGACGGTGCTGCAGATACTACCGCGGCTGCTGCTGACGCAAACGATTCGGCTGCAGGTGGCTCCTCCGAAACTGGGGATACGGGTTCGGCCGCGCCTGACAACGTGAGCGATGATGCATCGGACGACCCCGCTGCGTCAGACCCTGCTTCGGCCACCCCGGCGAGCGAGGCGTCTGACACCACCGCCGAGACCGGCGACGCGACTGCGGTGGCCAGCGAGCCCAGTGTTGCCAAGGCCGCGTCTCGTGCCGCTGCTACGTTTTCCTCGAATAATGGTGTCAGCGTCGGAAAGAGCCAGTCGCCTTCTCGTTGGGCTGGCTCTAACTTCACCGCTTTTATCCAGAGCAATACTACGCTCTATGCGAATGTTTGGACTTCGTCCAGCAAGCGCGCCAGCGCTTCAGGCTGCACCTATCAGTGGCTTGCTGCCGACATCAGCAACAAGAGCGATGCGGACAATTCCGCGTTTGTTCCTGTCGAGGGTCAGACGGGCGCATCGATCGTTTTGGACGATGCCCTGCGCACTCAGCTTAACGGCAAGTGCCTGCGCGTACGCATTACCGATGCCAGCGGTAACGTCATCTACGGCCCGACTAAGGGCGCCAACAACCAAAAGCTGACAGCGACGAACACCATCAAGGCGCCCGTTCCTACCAAGACGGCACTGGATGCAAAGTCTTATGTCCTCATCCAGTCTTCGGCAGACGATTCGAGCTCGTATTCGTCTGTTAAGGCCGAGATGCTGAACCCTGGCACTACGCTTTGGGCGAACGCCTACGACGGCGAAGCGGTTCCCAATAAGCGTATTGCGACACAGGCCGGCTGGACCTATCAGTGGCTTGCGTCTGACGTGCGCGATGCCGAGGATTCCGCCTATCAGGCAATTCCGGGCCAGACCGCCCAGTCGCTGACGATCACGGACGAACTCGCTTCGCAACTTGCGGGCAAGTACATTCGCGTTAAGGTTGTCGGCGATGGCCAGGAGCTGTACGGTCCGAGCAGCTCTTTCGGGACGCCCGCGTCTGTTGGCTACAATACGCCGGGTCCTGTTGCCGCGAGTGACCAGATCGCGTTAGGCCATATCGTTCTCGCCTATAACGGCGCCGAATTTGGCGACGATTATGAGAACGTCCCCAACGCTAACGTCGGTGACACGATTAAGGCTGCCGCCTGCTACCTTAACTACGACACGCCGACTGACCTCTATGGCTCCGACAAGGTCGATTTTTCTTGGTGGGTGGCCGATTCTGCTGACGGCACGTTCGAGCAGGTTGCAACTGGTGATACCTTCACGGTTACCAAGGAGTGCGCGAACCGCTACCTCAAGGTGGTCGCTAAGGCCAAGAAGGGTATCCCCGGCTCCGATAGCTGTGAGACCAAGGCGGGCCGCATTCTGCCCAAGGGCGCGACGACGCTCGATTCAGTTGCATTTACCAATGCGAGCAAGGGCGCCAAGGACACTGGCTCTACGATTGGGGCGTGCGCCTACAAGGCGGTCGATTACTCGTCTGAGCCGGTTACCGAGGGCGTTACCTACACGTGGCGTTGGTCCTCTGTCGACCCGTCTTCCTCTGCGTTTGATGCGAAGACCGACTGGCATGTGGTCGAGGGCAAAACCGACAGCAGCTTTACGATTCCCGATGACTACGCCAAGCGCTGGGTGAGCGTGTCGGCCACTGCGGGCGATAACACCGTAGAGGCGACTACTGCTGTGGCCGTTAAGGCCGCAGGCTCGCACGAGCTGTTCCTGACGTATCTCAAAAAGATCGTCGGCGATCAGAGCGATGACGCCAAGTTTGTCTACAAGAGTGGCGAAAAGATCGGTGTTACTGCATTCGAGAAGACGTCTGCAGGAACAAAGGGTGCCGAGCTTACATCTGATCAACTGACGTATACGTGGCAGATTGCCGATAGCGCCCAGGGTCCGTTCACGACGCTGACGGATGAGAACGCGCACAGGCCGTCGTTCGTAATTTCGCAAAAGTACGTCGGCAAGTACCTCAAGTGCATCGTCGACGGTGGCTACAACACCGACTATGCCTCCACGCGTTATGCCATCGTCAAGGGCGAAGATGCCAAGGCGTATACCCTGACATCGGTTAATGTCGCTTCGAGCGGCAACCTTGCACAGGTCGGCGGAACGCTTACCCCTACTGCCAATTACATGGCAACGGGCGATTGGGGCGATTACGAGACGGCACTCCCCGAGGGCTCCCTCGTCGATTACCGCTGGTATCTCGCCGATGACGCTGAGGGCACAAATGCCCACGAGCTGTTTGGCGCCGACGAAACGACCGGCGCGATCACGCTTCCCGCCTCGGCTGAGGGCAAATACGCCTATGTCGTGGCAAACGCCGGCAACAACGATGTCAAGAGCACCGCTTGGCTCGTTAATTCTTCCGACGAAAAGTCTCTTTCCGTTAACGTCAGGGTTGTAGGCGTAAGCAAGCACGATGTCGGTCAGTCCTATGACCTTGTGGACTGGGTGCCGACGGCCTCGTTTGAGTGGTCGAGTACCCAAAAAATGTCTGCCTGGGACATCTTTGCCAAGGTGCTTGACGACGCCGGCTATAGCTATAGCACGGACGGCGGCGTTCCCTATTCGGTTACGAACCCCGATAAGTCCCAGACGCTCGCGATGGAAAACACGGCGTCCGGCTATAAGTACTGGCGTTTTGATATTAATGGCAAGGCTGCCAACTCTTATGCCACGGGCTACTACCCGAGCGATGGCGACACGCTCGAGCTGGTGTACGAGGATCCCACGGGCACGGTTTCCACGCAGGTTTCCGCGACGTGTTCGGTCGTCGGCACCGACGCCAAGGGTGCTCAGCAGACCTGGGCCGCCGCTCAGAGCATTACGCTGAAGAAGGGCTCGACCGCGGCCGACCTCTCCGAGCAGCTCTTCAAGCAGACCGGCCTCAAGGCCGACTACGACCCCAACGGCTCCTGGGGCTGGGCGCTCAATTCGATCACGTCGCCCTTCGACTCCGGCCGCACGCTCGCCTACGACCCGACGACCGAAGCGTACTGGCAGCTGTTCATCAACGGCAAGTCCTCCATGGTCGGCGCCGGCGGCTACACGCTCAAGGCCGGCGACTCCGTCGTCTGGTACTACTCGAAGTACAACGACCCCGCTCCTGCCGATCAGCTTTCGGTAAGCTGCACCGTTATCGGCCAGGATGCTTCGGGCGTCCGGCAGACGTGGGCACAGCCTACGACAGCTCTCGTGGACGAGGGAACAACCGCTGCTGACCTTTCCGAGCAGATCTTTAAAAAGTCTGGCATTGGCGCCAAAACGGGGGAGAGCTCGTTTGGCTGGTATCTCGAGTCGCTGACCTCGCCGTTCGAAAAGAACGTGACCCTCTCGAGCGAGAAGGTTGACGAAAACACCTGGAAATATTGGCAGTTCTTTGTCAATGGCAAGCCTGTTGATGTTGGTGCGGGCGCCTATACGCTTAAGGCAAGCGACGAGATTGCTTGGGTCTATGGCTCCGACGGCACCATGCCTGGTCAGGTCTCCGTTTCGATGGAGATCATCGGCAAGAAGGACGATAAGGCTCAGCGCTGGACTGATCCTTCGATGCAGGTGTTCGTTGAGGGCACGACGATTAAGGATGCATCTGCTGCCTATTTCGATGCCCTGGGCATTGATTCCGTGATGCTCAATGATGGCGGCTATTGGAATGTCCATAGCCTCGTGTCCCCGCTTGATGGCACAAAGCTGACGGGCTCCTGGTCGTTCTTTGTAAACGGGGACCCCGGGACTCAGCTCGATGGTGACTACGCGCTCAAGTCGGGCGACAAGATCGTCTGGGCATATGCTGCCGGCGACACGGTGCCCAATCCTGACGAAATCGTCGTGGATCCGAGCGCTTCGCGCCCGACCGATTGGAAAGCCGACTGGAACGGCAATTCCAATGCGGTGGTCGAGAACGTGTCCACCCCTACGGGCGCGCTGGCAAGCTCTTGGACGTTCGATTGGAAGGCCTACTCGGGCGCCACGTATCCCAACGCGAGCGAGCCGATTGTCGTAAACGGCAACGTGTATCTCGCCGTCAACAAGCGCTTGCTTAAGATCGACGCAGAGTCGGGCAAGGTGCTTGCCGAGTCGAACCTTAAGACTACGATTGGCTACACGACGCGTCCGATTTATACGAACGGCTTGGTCATCGTCCCGCTCGATGGCGGTGCGGTCCAGGCTCTGACGGCCGATACGCTCACGACGGTTTGGGTTACCGACCCTGTGAGCAAAACTGCTCAGTCGAATTCTCAGCTGACGGTCGATGGCAACTATCTCTATGTCGGCACCGTTGATGTCGACTATGGTAAGGGCGTGTATAACAACGGCCATCTGACGCGCATCAATATCCTGACCGGTGCCGTTTCCTGGCAGCACGTCAACGCCGATGAGGGTTATTACTGGACGGGTGCTACCGTGGGTGACGGCTTTATTCTGGTTCCCACCAGCGCCGGTACCGTTGAGATGCTCGGCAAGTCTTCGGGCGCTGTGCTTGGAAGCGTTTCCGTTGGGGCTATCGTTAACTCCTCCTGTGTGCTCTCCGCCGACGGTAGCCATGCTTATCTGATTTCGCGCGATGGCAAGCTGCACGTTTTGGCGATTTCTGACGGTAGTTCGCGTGGTGCGGATGCCGCTTCGCGCATTTCCGAAGAGCGCGTCGTCGACCTGGGTCTTACGGGATGCGCCTGCATGCCTACGCTGTATGGCAACAAGCTGATTGTCGGCGGCGAGGTTTCCGGTGGCTCTGCGCTGGCGATTGTCGACCTTGATAATGACTTTGCTACGACGTTGGTTTCGTCTGCTGATGGCTCCGCGCTTCCCATCGGCGGCATCAAGGGTGCACCGCTCGTGAGCGCCCAGGCAGATGGCACGTATGTCTACTTCACGGTTAACTACGGTGCGACTTCCGACTATGTGAACTACACCTCGGGCGGCGGTGTCTATCGCTACAAGCTGGGTGACGCGCAGGCGACCGGTGCGTTTAGCGCAACGGGACACAACAACTACTGCGACTCGCCGATTGCCTGCGACGCCAAGGGCAACCTCTACTACATCAACGATTCCGGCACGTTGTTCAAGCTGAATGGTGGCGTTAAGGTCTCGTTCGAGACTGGCGATGGTTCCAAGGTCGATTTCCAGACTACGGCCGACGGCAAGCTGGTTAAGCCTGCCGATCCGACGCGTGAGGGCTACACCTTCGGTGGCTGGTACACCGATGAGGCTTGCACGGAGGCGTATGACTTCAGCACGCCGGTGACGGCCGATATGACGCTGTATGCCAAGTGGACCAAGAACGCCGTTAACCCTGACGGCAATGGCGGTTCTGGCTCTAACGGTGGCAGCGGCTCCGGCACTGGTGCTGGTACCGGCACGGGCGCTGGCGCGGGCACTGGCTCCGGCTCGAAGGGTGGCGCTGTCGCCCCGGGTCAGAAGCCGGTGACCAAGACGACGGTGTCGACCAAGACCGGGACCAAGGACAACAAGTCCGACAAGAAGGACTCCGACAAGTCCGACAAGAAGGACGAGAAGAAGTCTGACAAGAAGGACGGCAAGTCCGACAAGAAGTCCGACTCCAAGTCCGACAAGGCATCCGCTTCCACGACCACTGCCAAGAAGTCCACTGAGGCTTCCGCGCAGGAGTCTGGCCTCAACCCGCTCGCTATTGTCGGCATCGCGGCCGGCGTGATCGGCCTCGCGCTCATCGCCGTCTTCATGCTGACCAAGCGCGGCAAGGGTGACGGTAATGCCCGATAAGCCCAAGGAGACCAACGGGCAGCAGCCCGACTCCTCGTTTATCCAGCTCGACGATGCAAAGCAAAAGGGCGCCGCTTCGGCGGCGCCCGCCCCGCGGCGCAAGGCACTTGTCGGCGTTTTTACGGCTGCTTGCGTTGCCCTGATTGTCGTCTCGCTGGGGTTTGTCCATCCCTCCACAAGCGGTGCCTGGTCCATCGACTGGATCGTTCAGGCCGTGACGGGGGAGAGCGTCGTTGCCAACGACGCCAGGGGAGCTGGCTCGGCTGCTGCTTCTGGCAAAGCTGACTCTAAGAACTCCAAGGCTTCGGGCGATGCGAAAGATAAGTCCAAGGACTCGGGTGACGCCAAGGGCGATTCCGAGTCTTCGAACAAGAGCTCGGATAAAAACTCGGATGGCAAAAAGTCTGAAGACCAGCGTGGCAAGAAGTCTGGCGATGTATCGGCTGCTCAGAATACCGAAACTGCCGATACTTCTAACACGTCTGGTGGTACCTCTTCGGGCGGCGGCCAATCGTCTGGCGGCGCCTCTGCTTCTAACGGCGGAACCGCCTCTTCGGGCGGCCAGGGCGGCACGCAGGAGCCCAGTTACGTCACGGTGACGGTTGCGGTCACATCGAGCGCCGTGGGCAATCCTGTGTCCGCCGGCGGCACCTATACCTTTAACGAAGGTGCCACCGTCTACGACGCCCTATGCGCGCTCGGGCTTTCCGTCAACGCACACGGCTCATCGTACGGCACGTATGTCGCCGCGATCGGCGGTTTGGCCGAGAAGCAGTATGGCGGCACGAGCGGTTGGATGTACTCTGTCAACGGCTCGACGCCCATGACGGCCTGCAGCAACTACGTTCTCTCCAACGGCGACAACGTCGTCTGGTATTACGTAACAGGCTAGGGATCTCAACATAACGCACGGAACGGGCAGCTCGGACAAACATCCAGGCCGCCCGTTTTTTGATGCGAATGGGACGGAGTTTCCCAATCAAGGCTCAACCGGAAAGCGCATCCCACTTTTGAGCTGAATTCTGGGATGCACTTTCCGGTTGGAGTTCTATTGGGAAACTGTGTCCCGTTTTGAGGTCCTATTCTGGGATGCGGTTTCCCCGGGGAGGCCCATGGGAAAGCGTGTCCCATTTCGGCATCGTGATCCGTCTCGTGCGCCCTTATCGGCAATTATAGAAAGCTCGGCAAACAAAAAACGGGCTGGAACGTGATGTCCCAGCCCGTTTTGCGTTCAAGCATATGTTCGGCAATCTACGACCTTGCGCCCTCGAGGAAGAAGCGGCGGCTAAAGTAGTTGTACCAGGTGACCAGGAACGTGGCGATGGCCTTCATGGCCTGGTAGCCGATGCTCAAAAACGTGACGC
>OLOL01002001.1_pt1 | contig 15637 bp, 12 predicted proteins | sample 1673081 | NCBI WGS metagenome assembly OLOL01 (sample SAMEA3136753, study PRJEB25190) | human gut metagenome
GCCCCTGCGGGAGGGGCGACGTAAAGAGCCAAAGAAGCCCCGTCCAGATCTTGCCATTTCTACTCACGCCCCTGCGGGAGGGGCGACGCTGCGTCAATCATACATTCACGCTCGTGGCGACGATTTCTACTCACGCCCCTGCGGGAGGGGCGACGGAAGAAGCACGGAAAGCTCCCGTGGGTCGAGTACATTTCTACTCACGCCCCTGCGGGAGGGGCGACCAGAAGCCGTGACAGACGGCACTTCGCGAACCTTATTTCTACTCACGCCCCTGCGGGAGGGGCGACCGCGATATAGTATGCCATTGTATTGAAGCCGATCATTATTTCTACTCACGCCCCTGCGGGAGGGGCGACTTTTTGAAATTGAATAAAGTGAACTCAACCGCCTTATTTCTACTCACGCCCCTGCGGGAGGGGCGACGCCGCCGGCACGCACGGAAACGTTAAAGGAAACGTCATTTCTACTCACGCCCCTGCGGGAGGGGCGACCGACGAGAACGTCTACACAGAGGGCTCCTATGCATTTCTACTCACGCCCCTGCGGGAGGGGCGACCTCGATCACGTCCGCCAGCTGGTCAGGGCGGAAGCTATTTCTACTCACGCCCCTGCGGGAGGGGCGACCTCTACCGGGTGGAGGACGACGGCACGAAGGCACTGATTTCTACTCACGCCCCTGCGGGAGGGGCGACGGATAAGCGGCAAAAGGTCATCGGCGAGTTTGTATGCGATTTCTACTCACGCCCCTGCGGGAGGGGCGACATGATCGGGCGCTCCTGTGCGAAATGCCGAAAATCATTTCTACTCACGCCCCTGCGGGAGGGGCGACGATAGAGAAGGAACTGAACATCAGGTGCTTTCTGATTTCTACTCACGCCCCTGCGGGAGGGGCGACCAAATTTCCAGATGATGCAGGCCGCCCGCTCTATATTTCTACTCACGCCCCTGCGGGAGGGGCGACCTGCAACAGCAGTTCACGCTGCAGGAATCTTATATATTTCTACTCACGCCCCTGCGGGAGGGGCGACGATGATTATCTTCAACAACACTGCGCTGTCTGTTTCAATTTCTACTCACGCCCCTGCGGGAGGGGCGACAAATATGAGTTTGAATGACGGCTCCCCGACCATATTTCTACTCACGCCCCTGCGGGAGGGGCGACCTACGATCAGGGCAATGCAAACCCATGCAGCTACGATTTCTACTCACGCCCCTGCGGGAGGGGCGACACGTTCTCCTTTCGCGTTTGGCCCGTCTTCCAAATTTCTACTCACGCCCCTGCGGGAGGGGCGACATTCGCCCCGTACCTCGAAGAATTCTACGGCGACGTATTTCTACTCACGCCCCTGCGGGAGGGGCGACATCAAAACCGTGGTAAACATCTACTGCGAAACCAGCATTTCTACTCACGCCCCTGCGGGAGGGGCGACAAAAGGAGCGAACGAAATGATTATTGATTTGATTCTCATTTCTACTCACGCCCCTGCGGGAGGGGCGACCCAGGACAGTTATGTGCGCTGCATGGGGAAGAAACATTTCTACTCACGCCCCTGCGGGAGGGGCGACGTGATGGTTGCCCAGCCGGTAAAGCCGAGTACGTCGATTTCTACTCACGCCCCTGCGGGAGGGGCGACCCGATTGCTGCCACGATCTGACGAACATCGAGGCAATTTCTACTCACGCCCCTGCGGGAGGGGCGACCCCGGTGCTTTTTCAGAATCAGGGGAATCCACTATTTCTACTCACGCCCCTGCGGGAGGGGCGACTACAGGCGCTCTATCGTGCATTTGATTCCAAGATCATTTCTACTCACGCCCCTGCGGGAGGGGCGACCTGCACAAGCCCCAAGCAGGGACAGCCGACCGCAATTTCTACTCACGCCCCTGCGGGAGGGGCGACTTACACCATGATAGAGTACAAATACACCATCAAGATTTCTACTCACGCCCCTGCGGGAGGGGCGACGATGGAGATCTACCACCAATTAAAAATCTACGAGATTTCTACTCACGCCCCTGCGGGAGGGGCGACCTTGCGCGGCCTGATAATACTCGGCGCGATTTACGATTTCTACTCACGCCCCTGCGGGAGGGGCGACCGATCACGTCCGCCAGCTGGTCAGGGCGGAAGCTATTTCTACTCACGCCCCTGCGGGAGGGGCGACGCGCGGCTGCGGATGCTGCTGTGCTTCCTGCCGCAATTTCTACTCACGCCCCTGCGGGAGGGGCGACGAGGTCATGGAGGGCACGACATTAACGGAGCCGCTTATTTCTACTCACGCCCCTGCGGGAGGGGCGACGTAGATCGGCTGGCAGAAGTCGTTCACGAACCAAATTTCTACTCACGCCCCTGCGGGAGGGGCGACGAAGCTGCCCGCCGCAGGATCAACGAGCGCATTGAATTTCTACTCACGCCCCTGCGGGAGGGGCGACCAGACGCGGCCTTGCAGACAGACCGTGAGGACTGGATTTCTACTCACGCCCCTGCGGGAGGGGCGACAATAAATGCACCTGTTCCCGTCCCGACTTTTTACATTTCTACTCACGCCCCTGCGGGAGGGGCGACGCGAGGAACAGTATACCGCGCTAATCCGCATGGCGTGATTTCTACTCACGCCCCTGCGGGAGGGGCGACGCAGCCCCACATATACACGGTTTGGTAATTCTTCGCATTTCTACTCACGCCCCTGCGGGAGGGGCGACTCCCGTGGCACGCGTGCGATGGCTCAACCTTCGATCAATTTCTACTCACGCCCCTGCGGGAGGGGCGACTGCAATTTTCCACAAGTCCGTCATGAGGTTTTGCGGCAAATTGCCGAAAGATGATACAGTTTTATGTCTGGCTTCCTTTGGTTTTCCAAGAAGAGATCCAAAAGCTGTATATCTTGCATGGATTTCATGCGCCAACCTGCCGCAAAAATGTGTACGGCAGGGGTTGGCGTTAAAAGATCAAGGCACTTCCTGCTTCCACGTGGGGCTTGCGTCCCATGCTTTCGATCCGGTTCTCGTATGAATTGCCGAGTCGATAAAAGCGGACAGAATCCTGCTCCATATCGATAGCTTTTCCCAGTTCCTGTTTCAGCACGACCAGCTGTGCAGCGTCCACGAGCACCTCAAACACGGAGTTTTGAACACGCATCCCGTGTCGTTCACAGATCTTTGCTACTTTCCGCAAGCGCTTTTGCCCGGCAGAATCCGACGTGTCCACATCATAGGTTACGACCAGCATCATATGTCATGACCTCCACACAAACGGCGGGTATCGATCCAGATCCCCGCGCAGCACACGGGCAAACAGCATAGACTGTACGTATGGGATCATCCCAATGGGAACTTTCTCCTTCAAAAACGGGTGCTGAATGGACTCGTGCTTTCTGGCCCGCCACTGTTCAAGAACCTTTCGCCGTCCTTTCTCGCTGAGGTATACCGCTTCAAAGTCTGTCGTAAAATCCTGCGTCTGAAACTGATCCCTGTTGAACATGGAAATGACCAGCCGGTCGCACAGGGGCGCACGCAGCTCCTCCATGATGTCCAGCGCAAAGGATAGCCGCCCCGGGCGAAGGGTGTGCAGATACCCGGCGGCAGGGTCCAGCCCCACGGCTTCCATCGAAGATCGAACGTCATGTGCCAACAGCGTATAGACAAAAGACAGCACCGCATTGACTTCGTTCAGCGGCGGACGCCGACTTCTCGTCTCAAAGCGGTATCCCTTCGGACTGGAGAGCAGATCGTCAAAGCGAGAGAAGTAGACAGACGCAGCTGCGCCCTCGATTCCGCGCATGGAATCAATGTCCGTACAGTCATCCAGACGATTTGCGATTGCGGTCAAATCAGCTGCCGCCGCAGCAACGCCGCTCTTTTCTGCTTCATCAGAGGCAGTACGGGCATACCGCACCAACACAGATCTGCTGTTTCGCAGCTTACAGAACAGCAGATCCTTGACAAACCGGTTTGCAAAGGCTGTATCTGCCAGTGTTTCATACTGGCGCTTTCTTAACAGCACATTTCCGCTGACCGGGCCGCATAGCCGCCCCAGAAAAGAGCCGTTCTCGCTGAGAAATGTAATCGTCACGTCGTTTTGGGAGCAAAATGAGAGCAACGCAGTTGAGAGTGTGTTCTTTCCGAACAGAACGATGGAGTTCACCTGTGTGATTGGAACAGCGGCCTTTTCTGCACCGCCGATGGAGATGCAGATATTCCCGTTCCGCTCAAACAGATAGCTTTCAGGCGTTGTAATATAGAGCGTCTCCAGCAGCTTTTTCATGGGACATCCTCCTCGTGCATGGCCTCTTTGCGCAGCTGCATACAGTAGCCGGACGCGGATCGCTGCACGCTGGGAAGGCAGTGCTCCCGCAGGGAGCACGCCTTGCATTTCGCCCCGTATTCCGCCGGCGGGATCGAAAAGCTTCGGCGAAACGCCTCGATTCTTTCGATTGTTTCCTTTACAAGACTGCGGAGCTCCGCTGTAAAAGAGACCGGATAGCGGCGGTGCGACGTGATGTAGTAGATGGCGCCCTCCGGGATCTGTGTCTGGAACATTTCTTCCAGACACATGGCCTGCGCGCACAGCTGAACCTCATATTCCTGTTCTGCGCGGAGTTTTCCGTGCTTGTACTCAACCGGATACAGCCTGACCGGGAAATCCAGCGCAGGGATCATGCAGCCCTGGGCGGATGCTTCCGCTTCTATGCAGTCGCATTTCCCGGAAACTCCCATAGCTTTGGAGAATACAGGGAACTCATACAGCTTTGCTGAATCGCCCCGGCGTTCTATCCGCTGCGTGTGGACCCGCTCATGCTCAGAGCGTCCTTTTGCGGTATCCGCACTTTCCGCCCAGACCTGCTCATTGGTCAGCAGTGCAGCCCGACGCAGGCAGAACCCTGCGTGAGACAGTCGGGAAAGAGGAATCGGCTCCCACTCATCCATGGCAGAACCAGTCTTCGTCTGCGGGAAGCGCGTCCCAGACTACCGGCTCAAAGGCGCTTGGCTTGAACCCGATCTGCACGCCCTTGGGAACCCTGTCCAGAGAGACAAGCGCGTCATAATCCCGATAGCTTCTGGGATAGGAAACGGAAGCTTTTTTCGTGACCTTGACCAGATCAAAGAGCTTGTGGGCCGGGGCGCAGCCCAGTTTGGCCTGACGGATTCTCTGCGCCGCGTCGGTATCCGTGCCAACGTGCCTGAAAATAATCAGCGGAGAAACGACGGCCATTTCGCCCTTGCTGGCGGAGTGGTCATGCTCGTACATATTCAGAATGGCTTCAAACAGGATATTCAAATCTTCGTCATCAAACCCGGTCTCTTCAGCCAGGTTGGCGCTGACGAAGCCGCGAACCTCATACAGGCCGAAGGGGATGATCTGCTTGCGGCCCATTGTGCGAAGCTTGTCCTCCGGCTGCTCCTGCTCCCATGCCGCGTAATCCTCTACTGTAGCGCCATCCTTTACCTTGTCGGCGACCGCCATACGGGTGATGGAAATGTCCAGCGGAAGAACGGCGTCCAGACTTTTTCCGTAGGTGATCTGCACCGGCCCGCGCACCTGCCCCGCGTTGGGGCCTGTGGACATGACTGCGCCGAAGGTACGTACATCGTAGAACAGCTCACAGGCCTTTTTTCTGCCCGCGTAAACGGCTTCCTTTGCCTTTGCGCAGTCTTCAACACCGGCTGCCCGCTTGGCCTCCGCGATATGGCGGTTGATGTTGGTTGCCTGCTGGATGATGATGTTCATGCCGGGCTCGCCCTGATGGGCCAGCTCCACGTAATTTCGAATGCGGCGCTTGGTTGCAGCGTCGGTGATGAAGCCCTGCATGGTCTGCGGATCGAGCCGGGGCATATTGCCCATGTCCGGGTCTCCGTTCGGGTTACAATTTGTGCACGCAACGTAATACATGAACTCATATCGGTTCTGAATTGCCATAAGATACTCCTCCTCTTATTCTTCTGCCGCGCCGGTCTTTTCTTTGGCGGCGGCGACGTTTCTGTTTCTCTCCTGATTGAGCTTCGCGCCCATCTGATAGTAGCCCAGCGCAAAATAGGACTGCTGTTCCAGATTCAGCGTAGCAGGAATGGACGTCCCCAGCGCGACGGAAATTTCCTGCAGCTTCTCGCGGTATTTATCGGCGAGCCATCCGTTTTCGATCTTTTCCAGATGGTGATTTGAGCGGCTGCTGAGCTGGCCGATGACCAGCGCGGGCATCTGAATGGCGGAGGCGTAGTACCGCTCCACAATGCCGGTATTGACGTCCGGCATGGCCGTCCTCTGGATCGCCGCATATACGGCCATCAATCCGCCGCAGTGATATGCGGCATTGCGAAGATGCAGATTGTATGCTTCCAAAATTGTTCCCTCCTGATGATGGATTCGATTTTTCCGGAGCAGCCAGACCTTCAGCCATTGGCAGGCCAGACTGTTGGGCAGGGTGCTTCGCGTGTCGCTGTCGTCGTTCGACAGCAGCTCCGAGCGAATATAGGCCAGCGCCTTTGCCGCGACGGCATCCGGCAGGCGGCCTCCTGACAAAATCGCCTGCACGACCGCCGGGGTGATCCCGGCCAGCTCCTTTGACAGCCGCTCAAAGGGTCGGCTGTCGGTTTTCTGGAATTTTAAAAGACGAAGCAGACGAGCGGCCAGCTTCACAGGCCTGATGTTTCCGGTACCGCCCTGATTGGTCAGTGCCAGATCGGCATACCATTGTCCCAGATTGCGGCGAAGATCCGGATAGCTGCCTCTGTCATATCTGCGGATCATAACGCGGCTGTTTGCGCCGGACAGCAGCAGAATATAGTAGGATACGTTGTCCAAATCGGGAACAGGCTGCCCGGAATAGACGCTTTCCGGAATTTGATTCGCCTGATTTCGCGCTGTCAGCTCGTTGACGGCGGCTTCCGGCTCTGCTTCCTCGTCCGTTTCATCCTCCGGCAGATCATAACCAAAGTCCACAGTATAAATCGGATCATCCTCCTGTGGAATCTCGCGGTCAAACCAGTGGACAAATTTCATCCCTGCAAGGATCGGCGCATCCTTCAAAAGATCATCCAGCGCAGCCTTCACGACACTGAAAGCCTCTTCCGAAACAGGTGCGTTCGCCGCTTTTTTCTGGTTATAGGAGCAAAATGCCGTCTTGTCAAAGCAAATCAGCGCATCCCCGCTCGCGTGCCCTCCGACGACTCGCAGGCCCTGTATCGGCGTGGTCGTCGTCATGGGAACCGTCGGTTCGCCGGTGATCAGGCACAGGGCGGATGGGCGTTCGTCCGCTGCAGAAAACTGCTTTCGGTAGGACTTCCACCATGTACGAAGTTTTTCCGATTGCAGGATAGACTGCCCGTTGACCCGAAATGAGATCCGATCTCCCGGCTTGATTTTGGCCCGATCCAGCTCTGCGCGAACGGCCGCCGCAAGTTCAGGCGTTTCCAGTGCACGGACGCAGACCTTTAGCTGCGGTTCTTCCTCTGCCGCGCTGCGGAGTGCCTCCAAAAAGAATGTGCTTTTGCTTCCGGGCTCCTCGGGAATGACGACGGAGCGCTTCTCTGCAAGAACATTGCTCTTATCCTTGCCGTTGGCCAGACTGCCGATATCCGGGCACGGAACAGGCTCGTCTTCCCCCAGATAGACGCTGACATGGTCATCGCTTTCAGAGAGGGAAATATATGCCTTCATGGTTTTCCCCGCGAATCCCGGCGGCAAAGCCAGCTGGCGGCGTACTCCGTAGTCATATAGTGCTTTCAGCATAGGCCTTCCCCCTTCAGAACCTCCGGACTGTCATAGGGCGGGATCAGAATCACGCCGTTCTCCATGACCGCGTGGAACAGGGACATTTTGATTTTCGTCTTTTTCGTGACCTCCACATCATCCGGCGCAAACAGGTCGTAGACCATCAGCCCTGCGTCCATCGACTGCTGGATAGGCGAACGCGTCCCGTCGCTCTCCTCAAAATAGCAGACAAACTCGCGCATTCCAAGCTCCGGCTGATGGAAACATTTTCCTGTTCGGATGCGCCGCAGCGCCTGCTCGTACAGTTGGAGCTCTTTTCCCGCAAAAGCCGGGCGGGGAATGATCGACGCCGCGATCCGGTAGCGGACGTCCTGCAGCGCCGTCGTCTGCCGCTGCGTTCGCTCCTCCTCGGTGGAGATCGGCTCCGAACCGACGGTACATTTGACCTCGTTGCGCTTGAAGCTGATATAGCGGATGGGGTTCAATACCTCAATGCGGTTGATCTGCCAGCGGAACTCCCGTTTTTTTAGATAAATTGCAGAAAAAATCCCTCTGGCGGCTGATGGGGTTGGAAAGGGGTAGGTCAGCCGCTCGACTTTGCTGTATGGAGCATTGAAAGCAGCGAAATCTCCCCAGACCTCGATTGTGATTTCTTTCAAATAATGTTCACCTCCATGATTTGTTCGCTCTGCTCCGGATTACGGGCAGAGCATTCAAATAATACTATACCTATTTCTACTCATCAGCTTAGTGTAAGCTGTCATGTACAGTATAATAAACCGTGAAATGGATGTCAATAGTTTTTTCCAAAAATAGAATAGCACACCAGCTGTCCAATAATCCGGACAACCAGTGTGCTTTTTTCAAAATATAGAATCAAATCGTTCTTCCTGCGGAAAATGCAGGCCCAGCTGCTCCGAATACAGGTCCTCATACTGCGGGCACAGCAGATAGACATTGCTGCCTGCGGCCTGTTCGGCAGACTGTTCTCTGCCCCGGCGGGCAAACGGAATCTGCTCGGCATACAGGGCCAGATTTTTTGCAAAACAGGTCAGGGTGATCGGCGCCGCCTGCTTCAGCAGCGCGCCTGTGACGCCCTGCGTTCGCAGCTGCTTCGCGGTCTGTTCATACAGCTTCCGCTCTGCGGCGTAGGGAACAATGACCTGCGCACCGGCGCTGGCGATCAGCTTGTATTGCGCCGCCGTTTCTGCAAAGGCCCGTGCGTCGATTGCCTTCGTCAGCTCCGGTTTATCGACCGTTCCATCAAACAGCCGCCGGTAGTATTCCCGGATGTTCTCCGGGTCATGGATGGAAAACGGCGGATTCATTTCCTGTACTGTGACCGCAGCATTGTTGTACCAGTCGTCAGGATACGGTATACGGCTGTCCTCCGGGCGAAATACGATCACTTGCCCCATAGAATCGCAGCCGTTCCGGTTGCAGCGTCCGGCAGCCTGAATGATGGAATCCAGCGGAGCCAGCGCGCGATACAGCGTTTCAAAGTCAAGGTCTACCCCAGCCTCGATGCACTGGGTCGCCACGACCCGGCAGGGCAGCTTCTGCTTCAGCCGCTGACGGATGATCTCAATTTGCCGGCTCCGGTGCGCGGGGCACAGGTCCGTGGTAAGAAAGAAAACCGTGTCTTCGGGGCAAAGCCGTGACAGTACGTCAGCGATCTGCCGGGCGTGACGGCGCAGGTTGACGATGGCGCAGACCCGCGCACAGCCCGCCATTTCCTCCGCAATGGCTTCGAGGGGCGTTTCATTCCCGATCCGCCATTCCACATTCACCCGCTTCAGAGCCTCGAACAATTTTCTGTGCTCCGGAAGGATCTCACAGGGCGTCCAATTCAGATCCTTTCGCGCGGCAAAATCCGGCTGCGTCGCTGTGGAGAATACCATGGTCGTGTGATAGCGGCTGCACAGCGCATTCACTGCGCGGAGCGTGGCGGAGGTCAGACTGGCAGGCAGGCTCTGGGCCTCGTCAAATACCACAACGCTGCCTGCAATGTTGTGGAGCTTTCGGCAGACGGTCGGGCGGTCTGAAAACAGAGCTTCAAAAAAACGGACAGACGTGGTGATGATGACCGGAGCGCTCCATCTGGCGGCCAGCTCCCGGGCCTCCTCCGGTAAATCACTTTGGCTATGGTCGACCAGTACGTTTGGAATGATTTTAGCATACGTATCTGCATTCTGTTCCGCCAACGTCAAAAACGGGAGGACAATAATGATCCGCTTTTTCCCATGCTTCAGGCAGTGCCGCAGCGCAAAGTGCAGCAGCGCCAGCGTTTTTCCGGTTCCGGTAGGCGCCGTCAGCGTATATAATCCCTCCGGCTTATCACCCATCTTCCCACACTGTTCAAAGACCTGATCCCGGTACTGATTCAGGATTTTGTCCGCAGTGGAGGCTTGCCGGATGCTGCCGCAATAGGCGTACAGTGTTTCCAGAAGCGCCTGCGGGTCAAAATAGCAGTCCTCCGCACGATCAAGGTATGTACTGTCGTCATTCATTGCAGAGGCCGTGTAGTCTGCATCCACCAGACAGGAAAACAGCAATCTGGTATACAGCATGGATTCCAGTTCATCGGCAGGAGGTATCGGAAGCTTTGGCAGTCTGAAATCAGGAAAATCCTTTTGAAACGCGGCGTTTGCCTCTTTCAGCTGCGCTGCGTTTTCAATCGAGGGCGTTTTTCCGGCGTTTCCGTGGGCTTGCTTACGATCATCTGCAATCGCGTGCAGCTCCGCCTTTATCATATCGTAGGCCACAAGACCGGCATGGTGTCCATTGACCGCCTCTATCACAGGACGGCTGCCGGGTCTCCCCCTATAGCAGCATTCCAGAAAGCAGGCCCCGCTTATCGCATGGTCAACGCCTGTTCGTTTGCCTTTCCACACATCCTGAAACGCCTTGGTATACTTTCCAAAATCATGTACCAGTCCTTCCAGTCCTGCGGCATCTGCAAGGCCAAGTGCCTCCCCGTACTCCCGCGCAAGCGCAGAGACCTTTCGTAAATGCTCCTTCACAGTTTCCTGATGCCCCTGCAGATTTTCGGATTTCGCATAGTATTCCATAGCTGCCTCCCCGGCTACCGGTTTTATCCATTCCATTATACCCAATCCGCAAATAATTTCAAGTAAAACACGTTATTCGGATAACACTGCGGATTTTCCGCTCCAGCGACGCACGACGAAGCAAGAGGTGAAGAAACAGGAATCTGAAAGAAGCGTTCTGTTTCTCCATCCTCGCCAGACGTCCTTCCGCCAGAACTTCCCTTTCCCTATCGCGCGCTTTCCCGCATCCGAACGGACGTCTCCATATGTAAGGCAAGCGAACGTACTTGCTGATTACAAGAGCAATCACGATCAAATGCTGATCTTTTTCCGCAAGCAGTATGGGCGGTATCGGAATTTCCCCGTCCGGTGCATGATTTCTTACGATTTTCTGAAAATATACAGTTTGTTGATAAATTTTGCCGCAGATGTGATATGATATCAGCAACTACTTGGAGGAGGACGGCATTTGTGGCAGCGTCATTCCTGAAACGAAAACCGAAGGAGCCGGACGGGCCGCAGCGGCAGGAGATCCCCGTTTTGGAGTCGGACGCCGAGACGGGCTTAAGCGCCGCGCAGGCGCAGGAGCGGCTGGACGGCGGCTGGGGCAACGCGCCGGTGGAGTCTCCCGGCGCGTCGGTCCGGGAGATCATCGCAAAAAACGTTTTTACGTACTTTAACTTCCTGTTCTTCCTGCTGGCAGGCTGTGTGATCGCCGTGCGGCAGTGGCTGAATTTGACGTTCCTCGGCCCCGTGTTCTGCAATATGTTCATCGGCATCGTGCAGGATCTGCGGGTGAAGAAAAAGGTCGACGGGCTGAAGATCATGGCCGCGCCGAAATGCCGCGCCGTGCGGGACGGGCAGACCGTCGAGCTGGATGCGGCCCAGCTCGTGCGGGACGATATCGCCGTCTTTTCCCCCGGCGACCAGATCCCGGCGGACGCCGTCGTCGCGGCGGGTGAATGCCGCGTCAACGAGGCGCTCGTCACCGGCGAGGCCGATGAGATCGTCAAAAAGCCGGGCGAGCGGCTGCTCTCCGGCAGCTTTGTCGTGTCCGGCAGCTGCCGCGCACGGCTGACCGCCGTGGGCGCGGACAGCTTCGTCTCCCGGCTCACGCTGGAGGCCAAGCAGACCGGATCGCAGCCGCAGTCAGAGATGATGCATTCGCTGACGAGTCTCATCAAATGGATCGGCTTCCTTGTCATTCCGCTGGGCGCAGTGATGTTCATCAAGGAGTATCTGTGGCTGAAAAGCCCGATTGTGGACGCGGTGACGAGCACGGTCGGCTCTATCGTCGGCATGATCCCGGAGGGGCTGTATCTGCTGACAAGTCTTGCGCTGGTGGCAAGCGTCATCCGGCTGGCAAACCGGCGCACGCTCGTGCACGACATGGGCTGCATTGAGACGCTTGCGCGCGTCGACACGCTCTGCGTCGACAAGACCGGCACAATCACAGAGCCGAAAATGACCGTCGACGACATTGTTCCCTTACAGCCGGAGCGCTATATCGACGACGATATCCGCATGATCATGGCCGATTACGTCTGCGCCATGCAGGACGACAACGACACCATGGCCGCGCTGCGGCGATATTTTACCGGACAGTCCATGCAGACGGCGATTGACGCCATGCCGTTCCGGTCGGCGAAAAAATACGGTGGTGTGTCATTCCACGAGGACGAGACGTATCTGCTCGGTGCACCGGAAATTCTGCTGGCAAACTGCCCGGAAAAGGAGCAGTATCTGCCGCTGGCGGAGGAATGGTCGGCGAAGGGCTGCCGTGTGCTGCTGCTGGCGCTTTACGACGGGAAGCTGTCGGACGAAGCGCTGGACGCGGAAATGATGCCGCTGGCGCTGATCCTGCTGAGCAACAAGATCCGACCCGAAGCGCCGCAGACGTTCTCCTATTTTGCGCAGCAGGGCGTGCGCACGAAGGTCATTTCCGGCGACAATCCCCTGACTGTTTCGGAGGTCGCGCGGCGTGCCGGGATCCCGGACGCGGAGAAATTTGTCGACGCGCGGACGCTCAAAACGGACGCGGAGCTTGCGAAGGCGGCGGAGGACATGACCGTCTTCGGACGCGTCACGCCGGATCAGAAAAAGAAGCTCGTCGCAGCCATGAAGCGGGCGGGGCACACGGTCGCCATGACCGGCGACGGCGTGAACGACGTGCTGGCGCTGCGCGAGGCAGACTGCTCCATCGCCATGGCCTCCGGCTCGGGCGTCGCGTGTCAGGCATCGCATATCGTGCTGCTTGATTCGCAGTTTTCCGCGCTGCCGTCCGTCGTGGCCGAGGGCAGGCGCGTCATCAACAATATTGAGCGCAGCGCGTCGCTGTATCTCGTCAAGAATATTTTCACGTTCGTGCTTTCCCTCATCACGCTGTTCTTTACGCTCCCCTATCCGTATACGCCCGCGCAGCTGAGTCTGGTCAACGCGCTGACCATCGGCATCCCGTCGTTCATCCTTGCCATGGAGCCGAACGAGAACCGCATCAGCGGCCGGTTTATGCCGAACGTCATTTACCGGGCGCTGCCCGCCGCGCTGTCTGACCTCATTCTTGTGGTCGGCGTGATGCTGTTCTATCTGGCATTCCATATCAAAGAGGATATGCTCTCCACGCTCTGCACCGGCATTATGGGCATCGTCGGCCTGCTGATGGTCCATCAGACCTCGCTGCCGATGAATAAGCTCCGCAAGGCCATGCTCGTCGGACTGTGCATCGCATTCGTGGTGTGCTACTTCTTCCTGCCGGAGCTGTTTACGCTGAGTGCGCTGGATAAGCCGTCGCTGCTGATCCTCGTCGTGCTGGGCCTGCTTGCGTTCTCGGTCATGTTTGTCTGCCGCCGGGGACTGCGCAAGGCAAAGGCGCGGCTGGACAAGGGAATTTTCCCGCACAGGAAAAAAAGATAAAAATCCGCAAATACTAGAGCCAGCCGGGAAACCCGGCTGGCTCAGACTTTTCTATATAAAGGAGAATGCATATGCACTATCATGTGAATGAAGACGCCTGCATCGGCTGCGGCCTGTGCGCCGAAACGTGCCCGGAGGTCTTTTCTCTCAGGGACGACGGCTTTGCCGAGGCAGCGCCCGGCCCCGTGCCGGAAAGCGCGCAGGAGACTGCCGCCGAGGCCATGGACGCCTGCCCGACGAGCGCGATCGAAGAGGGCTGACAAGGGGCAAAAAATCTGCTATACTGGTTCCATCCTGTCAAATGGGGTGGAACTATGGAAGAACGTTATGTGGCGTTCGACGTGGAAACGCCGAACGCGCAGAACCGGCGCATGAGCGCCATCGGCGTCAGCGTGATCGAGCGCGGCGAGATCGTGCAGGAGCTTTACACGCTTGTCGACCCGCAGACGCACTTTGATCCGTTCAATATCGCGCTGACCGGCATCACGCCGGAGCAGGTGCGCGGCCAGCCGGACTTTCCCGCGCTCTGGCAGCTGCTGGAGCCGATGCTGGCGGGCCGCATTCTGGTCGCGCACAACGCGCCGTTTGATCTGCGGGTGCTGGCCAGCTGTCTGCACGATTATCGCATCGACTGGAAGCCGGAGGCCGCGTATCTGTGCACCTGCCAGATGGGCCGAAAGGCATATCCGTACCTGCCGAACCACAAGCTGAACACGCTCTGCGACCATCTGCGGCTCGACCTCGACCACCACAACGCCGGCAGCGACAGCCGCGCCTGCGCGCTTTTGCTGCTCGACTATCTGCAAAAGGGCCTGCGCCCGGAGCCGTTTCTGCGCACCTACCGCTTTGCGGACCGGAAAACGCTCCCGTACTGCACGGTATAAGCGCCCGCGCCCATGCCTCCCCCTGCCATGCGCTGCATGGCAGGGGGAGGCTTTTGCCGTGTCAGCGCAGCGTTTCGAAGCGCTTTACGCCGCGGGTCATGAGCCAGCGGGCGGTAAGCGCGTACAAGATCGCCATCAGGGCCATGATCAGGCCGAGGAAGGCTGTTGTCGGCATCAGCTCCGCCAGCAGGAAGAAATAGAGCGCGCCGACCGCGACCACGAAGCCAAAGCCCAGCAGCATACTCAGCAGCACGCCTGCGCCCTGCTTTGCCGCCTGCGTCTCGTTGATCCAGTCGAGGTTGCAGTGGCGCAGATCCTCCATCAGCCCGACGTTCGCCGTCAGCAGCACGAACAGCAGCTGACAGGCCAGCAGCAGCGCCGTCTCGGCAGCAGGCAGCCGCAGGGCCAGCGCAGCGGCCAGCGTCATAAGGAGTGCGGGCGCAATTGCCAGAGAGTTGGACAGGCTTAGCTTTGCCTGCAGAACCTTTTTGGTTTCGACCGGCATGGAGCGCACGATCCAGTAGCTCTTGCCCTCCAGCGACACGGACGACGCCGTAAAGAATACCATGCCGGAAACCATCATGCAGGCCAGCAGCAAGATGGGGGCGGCTGCTGCGTACAGCTCCGGGATCGCGGTCAGCGCGCCCAGAAGCTCCCGTCGCTTGACCACCGCCAGCACAGCCAGCACCAGCTCAAACACAAGGCCAAGCCCGGCGTTGAGCATATAGCCGGAGCTGCTGGTCAGCCGGGCAAGCTCCCGGCGGTAGAGCGCCGCACTCTGCGTGGAGGCGCGCATGGCTTTTTTCTCGTACCGCACCTTGACCTGTCCGCGCCGCGTGGTGACGATGCGGATAAAGCTGCGGTTCAGCAGCACATAGGCCAGCACGAACGGCAGGACTGTCCACAAAAGCGTCAGGCCGAGGTCTGCAAGGCTCCCGTCCGCAGCGGCCCGGCCCAGCCAGACGAGCGGGGCAGCCGAGCCGAGCGCGCCCGCGATCGCCGCGCCGTTCGCGGCCAGCTGGGTCACATAGCTGTTCATGCGGAAGCAGAACAGGAAATATGCCAGCATGAACACGACCGAGA
>OLOL01002006.1_pt1 | contig 15592 bp, 3 predicted proteins | sample 1673081 | NCBI WGS metagenome assembly OLOL01 (sample SAMEA3136753, study PRJEB25190) | human gut metagenome
AGCAGCAGCGCAGCTGCACAAGATGCCATGTCGTTGAGACCAGAGCACTTCCGGCAAAAGGACAGCACAGTTTCGGAGAATGGATCACTGTAAAGGAAGCAGGCTGTGAAACAGAAGGACAGCAGCAGCGCAGCTGCACAAGATGCCATGTCGTTGAGACCAGAGCACTTCCGGCCAAGGGACAGCACAGTTTCGGAGAATGGATCACTACAAAAGATCCCACTGTTCTGGAGACAGGAGTAAAGGAGCGTATCTGCTCCCAGTGCAAAAAGAAAGAGTCAGCTTCTATAGAGAAACTGACAGGTACGATTTCACTGAGCGTGAAAGGCACTATCCCGCTGAAAGTAAAACAGTCCTACAAAGTGAAGGTTACCATGGGCAAGGGAGACAAAGTTGTTTCCTGGAAGTCCAGCAATGCAAAAGCAGTATCTGTGAAAAACGGAGTGATTAAAGGCCGAAAAGCAGGGAAAAAGGCTACCATCACTGTACTTCTTAAGAGTGGTAAAAAAGCAAGCTTTAACGTAAAAGTACAAAAAACCACGGTTCAGACCAAAAAGCTGACGGTTACAAATGCAGTGACAAAGAAAAAGGTTGGAAAGACGGTTACCCTGAAAAAAGGAAAAACCTTAAAGCCGGCAGCTGCAGCAGCACCTGTTACAAGTCAGCAGAAGATAACTTATACATCTTCTGATAAGAAGATCGCATCGGTTACAAAGAAAGGCCAGATCAAAGCCAGAAAGATAGGAAAGGCAACGATCACAGTCAAATCCGGTGCAAAAACATATCGAATCAAGATCAATGTAAAATAACCTGCAAAAGAAAGGGAAGAGGCTTCTGGCTTCTTCCCTTTTCATATGTCTGATTTTGATGCTATAAAAATTGACTATAATCATATTTTTGAAAGTCTTTGCATTTCATGAGGCTGATTCTTAATTGACAATCCTCACACCGAATAGTAAAATTAGCTTAATAAAAAAAGGAGCGGAAGCGAGGAAAAAAGAAGGTTTTTACCTGTTTTGGCCAGGAGAAGACAGGTGGAGGAAGATATATAAAAGGAGCGTATGAATATGAAAAACAGCCATTGGAGATCTTTTAAAAAAGGGATGTCCTGGTTTTTGACGTTTGCAATCGCAATAGGAAGCCAGGGCACTGGGTTGTCTGCAGCTACACTGGATTATGGGCAAGATTACCAGGTGTCTGTAAACAGTGACGTGGAGGATACCACCCAGGTGGAAGACATTTCTGCATCAGGCAGCAATGCCGGGCAGATTCCTGCATCAGACAGAGAGGGAGACACCACCCAGGTGGAAGATATTTCTATACCGGACAGCGAGGAAGATCCAGCCCAGATGGAAGATATTTCTACATCTGGCAGCGAGGGAGATATTTCTCGGGTGGAAGACAGTTCTGCACAGGACAGTGAAGGGAATACGTCTCAGATCGAAGACGTTTTTACTGATGGAGATGGTGTGCTTGTTGATAATCATGAAGAGACAGCAGATACCACTTTTCTGGATGCTCCTGCAGATGTAAAGGAAGGCACCATTCAGTATCAGATCGAGGAAGCAAGGAAGGCAGGATCTACAACACTTACCATAAGCCTTGACGACAGCTTTCCGGCTACAGTAGAAGAGAATCTTCTGATCCCCCGGGGGATGGAGATTGTACTGGATCTGAACGGCCATACCCTGACTGTGGATAAGTCTTCGGCAGAGGCTGGCAAGGATACCAATAATATTACAGTATATGGGCAGCTTACCCTGAAGAACGGCAGCTTATCCGGCAGTGCATCTTCTGCTGGCAACGAGAATACAAGAGGTGTATTTGTATGCTATGGTGGCCGTTTGATCCTTGGAGAAGGGTCACAGATCACCGGCTATTCTGCATCAGGCCGAGGCGGTGGCGTGTATGTAAGTGATGGCGCCGGATTATCTATGAATGGCGGCAGGATCCATGACAACTGTTCCGGTATCAGCGGTGGCGGTGTATGGATCTATCGCACAAGTAATCTTTCCTATGAGAATGGCACCATTACTGGGAATAAGGCTGCACTGAATGGAGGCGGTGTGTACATCCAGAAGGATGACAGAGAGACCATCACCTGGGGCAGTGGTATTGTCATCACAGAGAATCATGCGGACCACAACGGGGGCGGTCTTTACATCCACAGTGTATCGGATGTGGGAAATGAATTGATCTTTGACGGCCTGACTATTTCCCAAAATACAGCCGGTGTCAGCGGCGGTGGTGTTCAGATTCAGGATCCGGTCCATTTCACCATGGCATCTGGAGCAGTATCTTATAATCAGGCAGTGACCCATGGCGGTGGCCTGTACCTGAACAGTCCGGATAAGAAACCAGCCCAGGTCAGTCTTACCGGCGGCACTATTCAGGGGAATACACTGACTGATGATGTTTTTAATTATTATGACTCAGGAGCTCACCTGGGCGGCGGTATGTGGATCAGCAATTATGCAAATGTAGTTCTTGCTGGAGTACAGATCCTGGACAATGAAACCGTTGGAACAGGTGGCGGTATTGCCATGGGAAATTATTGTCAGGTGCAGATCCGGGAGGGAACCCTGGTTCATGGCAATAAATCCTGGTATCATGGCGGCGGTATTTATGGTGTCTACGCAAATGTTGAGATGACCGGTGGTGAGATTTCTGATAATCAGGCAACAGGTGGATCACTGCCTCAGGGCGGCGGCTTTTTCTTAAATGCAGGCAAGCTGATCGCCAGCGGCGGCAGCATCTGCAGGAATTTTGCCGGGTCATATGGCGGCGGCGGCTTTATCTCAACGACGATCCTTTCCGGAGATGTAACGGTTGCTGATAATAAGACAGGTGGAAATGGCGGCGGTATTAATGGAAATGTTACCATATCTGACCAGGCCAGGATCCAAGGGAATACAGCCAGTTATGGTGGCGGTGTACAAGGCACTCTTGTTATGAACGGAGGATTCGTCTGTGGAAATACAGCCAGTGGCGGCAGTGGAGGCGGCGGTGCTGCCGGAACAGTAACCTTAAATGAAGGAGAGATCTCCGGTAATCATTCTGCCGGAGTAGGCGGCGGTGTACGAGGCACTCTGTACATGAATGGGGGAGTGATCAAAGACAATACTGCTGATGGCGGCGGAGGTGCTTTATATGGTGCCGGTACTCTCTCCAGTGGAGAGATCACCAACAACCAGTCAGCCAGTACAGGAGGATGTGCATATCTTGCTGAAAATGGCAGAAATCTGACCATCACAGGAGATGTACAGATCCATAATAATCGCGCTGCCCGCGGAGGCGCAGTCAGTCTGGTAGGAGGTACTGTCCAGATCAGTGGCGGTGTGATCAGTAAGAATCAGGCAAATCGGCTTGGCGGCGGTGTTTATGTATGGACATCCAATGCTTTAAATCCGGAGCTCATAATCGAGAAGGAAGCGGTGATTTCTGATAATCAGGCGCCAGGTACCGGTACTGTTCCTGGCGGGCAGGATCTGTATGTGGCAGCCACCCTGACGGTGAATAATGGCAGCAATCCTGTTTATTATACCCCTGTGGTCAGCCTGCCCTCAGCCGATCAGATGACTTCTGCCACTGGTACCTCTGGAATCGCCTGGTACGATGAGGCTGACGGTACAAAGATTACAACAGGCCTTCAGCTGGATACAACTAATCGGACAAAAATATATCAGTATACCTTTCTTTATTCTGATCCGGAAGTAAAGACAGTAGCCCGTCTGGATGATTCCCAGGAGTATGCTACTGTTCAGGCTGCTGTTGATGCAGTTACAGATACAGCCGGAGATGGACTGCTTCATAAGATCACTCTTTTAAAAGACGTTCAGGAGTCTGTACAGATTCCTAAGGGAACCAGCATCTGCATTGACCTGAACGGAAATACCATCCGGGGAAGCGGGAAGACGAATACTCCTGTGTTTACGGTAAAGGGAGAAATGACCCTGGAAGACAGCAGTGAAGACCAGACAGGATGGATTACCGGTGGAACACCAGCTGCGGATGGCAGAGGCGGCTGCTTTTATCTGGAGCACGGCAGTCTGGTTATGAATGGCGGCACCGTTGGCCCAAGTGCCGGCGGCGGTGGCATTTATGTAAAGTACAAGGACAGCTCCTTTGTGATGCATGGAGGCAGGATCACGAAGAACAAAGCTTCTGCCATCTCTGTTTGGCAAGGATCATTTCGGATGACTGGAGGAGAGATCACCGGGAACAGTGCTGACCATGGAGGCGGTATCTATGCCTGGGGCAGTGCCAGCATCAATATTGAGGGAGGAAAGATCACCGGGAATACAGCCGCTTGCGGCGGTGGTATCCGTATAAGGGATCATGCAGTCTGTCATATCTCCGGCGGCGAAATATCTGGCAATACAACCTCCAATGCCAGTTCAAGCTGGGGCGGCGGTGGGATTGGTGTGTCATGGGCCAGCTTATATGTAACAGGAGGAACCATCACAGACAATTCCACAAGCGGCCTGGGGGGGCGGTATCCGTGCAGACGAAGGAAGCACTGTCTCAGTAACCGGCGGGACCATATACGGCAACCAATGGACATTTGGAAAAAGTGATCTGTATGCAACGAAAGGGGTTAATCTTACCCTGTTGTCTGCTTCAGTTATGAAGCCGGAAGCTTACAATTGTTGGTATGATTGTGAAAATGATCAGGTATATCCAGAAGAGATAGAATCTGCCAGCCTGGAACAGCCTTGCGACCTTTATGCATGGTACAAGGAGGAGTTGACCTCAAGTGATGTAGCTCAGATCCTAGATGAAAGCGGCCAGGAGCACAATTTCTCATCTGTTCAGGAGGCTGTTCAAGCAGCTGCAGATGGACAAAGGATTTATCTTCTTAAGGATTGTGATGAAAGTGTCCAGATCGGAAAGGACAAGAATGTGATCCTGGACCTAAACGGATATACATTATGCTCTTCACAGGAAAATGTGCTTGATGTTAGAGGAAAGCTGGAAGTAGACAGTACCACAGCGAACATCCATACCAATCCGGATCAGGGCGGCAGGATCCAGCCGGCAGAAGGTGTTGCCGGCAACAGAGGCGTTTTTGTAAGAGAAGGAGGAGCCTTTACCTTAAAGGGCGGCGTGATCACAGGCTTTTCCGGTGTAAATTATGGCGGCGGCATTTATGCAGACCAGAATGCTTCCGTTACCATCAGCGGTGGAGAGATCACAGGAAACCAGGCTGTTTATGGCGGCGGTATAGGATTTTACAGCATCAGTGCCGATGCCCCTTCTTCCTTTACCATGACAGGTGGAAAGATCTGTAATAATCAGGCCGAAAAGAATGGTGGCGGAGTGTATATGGGAAGGCCCTTTAACCTTGCCAACCAGATCCAGATATCAGGCGGTGAGATCTGTGAGAATACAGCAGGTGGTCATGGCGGCGGTGTAAGCGCTGACTTTACACAAGGATCAAATACAGCCTCCCAGATCCTGATTTCCGGAGGAAAGATCCATCATAATACAGCGGCTACGGTGTTTATATACAAAATTGCAAAACAGTTGTGATCGGACCAGATCTGGAAGTTTCCTATAATAAAGGGGCTGGGTCCGGAGGAGGGATCCGTGCTGTTCGAGTAACAGAATTAACCGTAGAGAATATTGACGCCCATCATAATCAGGCAAAAAGCGGCGGAGGTCTGTCCTTAAGTGCAGGAGAACTGCTGGTAAAGGACTGTAAGGTCCATCATAACAGTACAAGACAATATGGCGTCTATAGCTACAGTGGAGGTGCAGGTTTTAACAGCACCAAAAAGTTGGAAATCCAAAAAGGAGAATTTTATTCTAATGGAGCCTACAATGGTGGAGGCATGAGTGTTAGCACAAATGCCGGTGGTCAGGCTGTGATCGGGAAGGATGTATGGATCCATGATAATAAGGCAACCGAAGGCGGAGGCTTGCGGATTGACTCAGTAGGAAAGCTTACTGTAAATGGGCTGATCGAAAATAACAGTGCATCCACCGGCGGTGGGATCAGAGTAGCCAGTAACTCTTCTGAAATTCACTTTGCAGATGTGACTGTACAGAACAACAAAGCCACTGGCAGTGGCGGAGGCATTTACCTGAATGATGGGAATCCGTCCAAGGTTTATCTGGAGGATCCTGCAAGGATCCTGGGCAATACAGCCAGCAGTGGCGGTGGTATTGGCACTCGGCTGTCACAGATGATCCTGTCCGGTGGTGTGATCGCAGACAATAAGGCTTCTTATTTAGGTGGTGGTGTCTATCTGGATGGTCACAGAACCTGGGGGACACATCAGGTACAGATCACTGGAGATGTGCAGATCATCAATAACCAGGCATTGAATGGCGGCGGTGTTGGATGTTCTGAAAACACGGTTGTTACCATGGACGGAGGCAGGATCTGTAATAACAAGGCAACCTATGGTGGCGGTGTATGGGTTTCAGCAGTGATGAGCGGATTTACGCTAAAGACGCCAGAAGAAGCCGGAAGCACAGCCAAGCTGTATGGGAACCAGGCCGGTTACGGCAGAGACGTTTGCGGAAATTATGATAAATCCTATAAGAATTCTAAAGTCCAGCTGTTTGCAGCAGCCCATATGTTTGGGGCTGATGAGGATAAAGATGGCAGCTGCTGGTACAATGAAACAAAAAACACATCCATAACAGATCCTATTGATTATGATCCGGTAACAACACCCTGTTATCTCACCCTTCAGTATGCTTCTAAGGTGCCTGTGGCAAAGATAAAGAATGAAGCTGGTACCTATGATGCATACACCTCTCTTCAGCAAGCTGTAAATGCTGTAAAAGAAGGAAAGTACAAGGATGTGGCATCTGAGATTTTCCTGATCAAGGATATTAATGAAAGTATTCAGGTTCCAGGCGACGTAAGTACAGTGCTGAACCTGAACGGACACAAGCTGCAGGGCACAGATACTGCTATCACCTGTTCCGGTGATCTGCGGATCCTGGATGAAAAGACAGAAGGACTGGATCCAGGAGAAGAGACAGGAACCATCTCAGGCAGCACAGATAATCTGGGCGGCGGTATTCTGGTATTATCCGGCGGCTGTGTGACTATGGAGAGCGGACAGATCAGCATGTGCTCAGCACCTACAAGACAAAGCGATCGTGGCGGTGCAGGCGTGGCTGTCAGCGGCGGTACTTTTATCCTGGATAACACAGCTTCTATCAATGAATGTGTTGCTGCCTTTGGAGCTGCGGTTCATGTAGGAAGCGGAAGCAGTCTTTTTGAAATGAGAGGCGGATCCATCTGCAACAATACAGCGAAAATTATATACAATTTCGGAAGCGGTATTATTTACAGTACAGGCGGTACTGTGCGGATCAGCGGAGGAAGGATCGCAGACAATGTTGTAGGCGACTGGGGAACTATTTACCTGGCCAGTGGAAAATGCGTTTTGGAAGGCGGCGAGATCACCGGAAATCAGGCAAGATACGGCGGCGGTTTTTATATAGGAGGTGCTGCCAGTGTGTGGTTGAGTAATACTGTGATTTCCAACAATCAGGCGACGGTAAATGGTGGTGCCATTTATAATGAAGGCCAGCTGCATATTTTTGAAGGCACCAAGATCACCGGAAACCAGGCAGTGTATGGCGGTGCCATTTATCAGACCAGGGGAACCATTAAAATGGCAGGCGGCACCATCACCGGCAATCAGGCGGAGAAGGGCGGCGGCCTTGCACAGAATCCCCAGGTAGGAAATGCAGGCAGCTTTGTTCTGTCAGGAGGACTGCTGTGTGAAAACAAATCCACAGTTGATGGAACCGGAAATGATATTTTTTCCCTTTATGAGGGAACCGGAAACTACGAAAATGTAAGTGTAAACCAGAAGCCATCTGTAACTCTGATCCAGGCAGCAGCCATGACAGAGGATAACGGAAAAGCCACAAAGTATAATGCCTGGAGAAATGATACCTACCAGGGAAATCAGCTGGAAGGTACAGATGTAACCAATGGTTACTATATTACCGGCGGTGTGGATCAGAGCAATAACCTGAAGCTGACGGCTGTTACATATAAGGAAGCAGAAGTAAAAGGCCCGGATAGTACAGTACAGGTTAAGTCTATTGGGGTAAAGACCACCAAGAATGAAGACGGTACTTCTGACGGTGGCGGTGTTTTTGACACAGAATGTGCAGGAGATGAAAAGACAGCCCAGCAGCTTCTGGATGAAGGGGACAGCCAGACCTATGAATCCCAGGAGGAAATCACAGAGGGTGAAACCCAGGAGCAGATGACCAAGCGTCATCACTATCTGTATAATGGCGATATTCTGAAGATGATCTGCCATGACGGCAAGTGGTATGAGAGGGATCAGGCAGTTATGTGGAGTCCGGGAAATGACAGCTCTTATACCAATGGGATCGTGAGAAGCTTTGATACTGTAAAATATAATCTTCGTTTTACTTTGGAGGATATCGGGAAAGACGAAGAAGATGAAGGGAATCAGGAAGGAACTCCCTCTGTAACAGATGACACCTTACAGCTGTGGGTGGAAATGAAGCTTCCAGTGGACAGCAGCCTTGCTTCATTCTCTGAAATGAATATGAAATACCATCATATTTATGAGCAGAAGCAGGCAGATGGCAGCTATGCCCAGTATTTAAGAGGCTACTGGGAGCTGGAAGAAAATAAAGGAGGAACGGTTTACCGTACCCTGGCCATCAGTGTGAAGGGCATGAACAACGGAGACCTGCTTAAGCCTTCCTTTACCGCATGGGTAGGTGGAAATGAGGAAGATGAACAGAATCCAAAATCCTGCAGCTCCAAAACACTGACAGTATCTGCTGCACCAAGATATAATGTGCTTCTTAAGAGAAACTCCCAGCTTGCCTATACCAGCTACTTTGATATGGAAAGCGGTGAGGAAACAACAGAGGAAGAAGTAAAGAAGCTTCATGATGAAGGCAAGGATACCTCCCACATCGTCTATGGTACCATGCTTGGATACGGCATTACCCTGCAGATGTACAATAATAAGACTAACAAGGGAATGCGGGGGCTTCAGATACCTGCCGGGGACATCCAGTTTGACATAAGCTTTGGCGGCGAACTGGTGATGAATGGCTCCTCACTAGGAGAGAACGCGGCCCCTTATGCATGGGCTTACAAGGTCAATGAAAACGGAGCAACAGGAAACAGCTTTACAGATGCACAAAAGACAGTCAATGTAGACTGGAATGATGAGGATGATTACAACAAGACTACCACTTATGGCTGGGATGCGGCTCCCTATAATACAGGGAACAGCGCTACCGGCTGCTACAGCGGCGGCTTCTGGAAGGGAGCATTAAAGCAGAGAAATGAAACAGGCGATAAGCGTCTTACCCTTCATTTTACAGTCAGCAATTACTCGGTGGCATCCTCCACTCCTTCGGCTACAGCCAATGGTTCCTGGAATAATCAGGTAGGACGAAGCGGATATGTGAACTCCTTCTCTGCAGGATATGTGCAGGTACTGTATCCTTTTGACAAGAAAGTGGCTGCAGGACAAAGCGGTTATCTGGAAGTCAATATGGAGTGTGCTGCTTCTGATCTGGAGATCAGCAGCGTAACAGGGCTTACTCCTGAGTCAACAGAAAAAGGTCTGGACGTAATGGAAAGCTTCTTTGGGGAAGACTATAAGAACCATGCAGTCCATGAGATGACTTATCTGGATAATTACCTGAACCACAGCACAGGCTTATATATATACGGTGGGGATGGAAACGGAGACCATCTGTCGAAGACGAATTACTTCAGCAAGGAGAACGGCACGGATCTGATCAGTACTTCGGAAGGCACAGGCTCCACCCCACTGGGAAGCCAGGTATACATTGATGCGGATATATCTTTTACCAGTAAAGAGTATTATACAGATGATGAGAAGGATCCACATTACATACCGCCGGATAAGTTTGACCCACAGGTGGACAATCTGCTGGAATACAATTATCTTACCGGAGTGAATCTTCTCCAGAAGTTTGACTCGGATGCCTATACACCTGTCTGTGGAGAAAAGATCATTGACAGACAGGTGAACCAGGGAGCAGGAAATAGTTGGACCTGGGTAGGAAAAAGTGCAGGGACCAACAGCACCAATGCTTTTCTGGTAGGCACTTCGGAGTCGGCAACCACCTGGTCATCCTCAGGAAATCTGAAAACAAATAGCTTTAAGCTGACCATACTATACGGTGCGAAGCCTGATGGAACTAACTGGACGAAGACAGAAACAGCAGATGGGCTTACCGGTGGGGAAGCAGATATGGATGCCCACAAAGAAGAGGATCTGATCTACTTTACTTCCCTGGATGAATTAAAGGCATACTTTGCCACCAAAGGGAACCCGGACGGAAGATGTGTGGCACTTTTGTACGAGGTGCGGGACTGCTGTATCCGTACAGGCAGAAAACTGTATATCAGAAGCAGGATGCAGATGACAAAAGACTTTGCTAAGACAGGCGGCACCTACTGTACCACCAACGATGTAAGAGGATGGACCACATATCGTCCAACCTATAAGCGATACTATAATGATGGGAAACGGGATGACATCCTGTTTTCCGCAACCTGGCGAAGCAGACAGTATGGCACGGCAGATGGTATCGTTGCCTACGGAAATGGAGACACAGGCGGTCCACTTCCGGATGGGTATGTAAATAGCCTGACGGAAAGCCAGGACCTGGTAATGAAATATACCAAACAAAGATGCGACTTTTATTTTGGTGGGTATAAGAAAACAGAATATCAAAATGGTGTTAAGAAAAACGGAACCCATGTGATGGGGTGGATGGCAGGAAATACGCTGCTTCTGTATACCCTGGTCAGTGAGATCGGCGTTAAGAATACAGACCTGATCAAAGGCTCTAACCGGGAAAAAACCTATTATAATGTAACCAACGGTGAACGTACAGCAAACTTTATGATAATGCCAAGGCTGCAGATCTCCAGTGCTACAAAGGATCATGAACTGGTAGCAAACGGCAGTCAGGCAACGGATGTTGTGATCACCATGACCATTCCAAAAGATCTTCATTATAATAAGGGCAGCCTGCAGTTCGACTATTCGGCTCCTGGAAACCAGTGTAAATACAAAGCCGGCGATCTGGCATGGGATGTAAAGCAGACGGATAACCCGGATGGGACTACCACATTGACCCTCTGTTCAACGGTAAGTGATATCAACAAAGGACTTCCCTACATCCGGTATAACTGCACTATCGGAAAGAAAGGGGCAGATGAGAATGAGGATGTAAAGGACAACCAGCAGCTTACTACAAAGGTACAGATCCATACCACCTATGAAGAGATCCACCGTATTACCGGACAGGCTAATAGTGCAGAGCAGACCATCGTTGCAACAAGGACAAAAGACGATGTGATCTACAAGGAAACAGAACGGGATCTGATAGAGATCGGGGATGACCTGATCTATTACCTGAATTACAGCAATCATACAGACAACTCTGAGAAGATTCAGCTGTGTGATATCCTTCCAGCCAATGGAGACGGAAGAGACAGCAGTTTCCAAGGAGGCTACCGGGTAAAGGAGATTTATTTGGACTTTACCAGCGAAGAAGACAGGAATGCATTCCAAAGTGGCAGTGCAGGACAGCTGAAATACAGGAAAGGCGGGATCAGCGCAAAGGATCTTACCCAGGAGGAAAGGACTCTGATATTGAATACCATTGACAGTGGTAAATGGTTTGATCTGGCTTCTTCTTATGAATCATCTGAATATACAGAAAATGGTGTGACAATGTACAGACTGACCTGCAGGGCAGATGCAAACGGACGATGGGCCAAAGGGGAAGAACTGATCCATTATGCAGATGGCAATGGTACAATTGATGCGATTTACGGATTTGTTCCTCAAGTAAGTGAAAAAGGAAATTTCCGGATGGGACTGGTCTTTACGCCGTTTGCAAAGGACAATGCAACACTGCTGAAAAGCAGAAATGTGACCCAGCAGGGCGGCGATGTATATAACAACAGCTTCTTCTACAGAAGCGGCGGCCATACCAGCCAGGCGCCTACCGTTTCCAGTTCAGCAGAAGGAACCCGTACTGCAAAGCGTAAGATCGCAGGGCTTGTATGGCTGGATCAGGATCAGAACGGGAATTACCGTCCTGCCATCAATGGCTACAGTACCACAGACCGGCTGCTTTCCAAGGTGGATGTATATCTTTATCAGGGAAGCGAGCCATCTTCTCTCAAGATCACCAAGAATCCGGATGGAAGCTTCAGTCAGGTGATTGGCGGCAAAACACGGACTATGAGCGCCACCACTGTGGATGGCAAGACCTTATATCCGGCTGTGGATGTGATGGGCAACCTTCTGGATAAGGTGGTCACTGGAAGCGATGGGGCATATGCTTTTGATAATCTGGCTGAGGGCAGCTACTACATAGTGTTTCAGGACGAGGGTGATGATTATGCTGTTACAGGAGGAACCAGGGTTCTTCCCTTTGAAAGACTGAGCATCACACCTGAAAGAGAGGATACAAAGAATACCCTGACCCAGCCGGGAAGGGATACAGACAAAGCCCTTCCGGAATACCAGGACACAGATACTGCGGATCAAGGGGCAGCAGCCATGAAGCGTACAGTGATCGCTAATAATGGCAGTGGCATTACCCTTCCTGGACTTACCAGTATGGTATCCTGGGAGTATGTGACCAATCATTGGGACTGCGGTTTGTATTATCTGGATCTTTCCATAGAAAAGAACTGGGCGCAGACCACCAGCATCCCGGATCAGGCATCCGTCCTGTTTGAAATAACAGGCGCTACCGGAACCGGAGAAGATGCAGTAAGTTACCCGGCTGCTACTTACACTGCGAAGATTGCTTCCGGCAGGGTAACAGCGCAGGCAGGGGGAATAGCAAGGCCTTACAGCAAGACAGAAGGAGCACCACTGCAGATTCCTACAACGGTGGCAGCATCCCAGGATAAAGGAAACAAGACCATGCGCTGGCTGATCCAGAAACAGCCGCTACAGGCAGAAGGTGCAAAAGGCGTGATCCTTTATCGCATTGAAGAGAAGGCCAAAGACAGGGAAGGCAATCCTCTTTCCGGCTTTGTAATGACCAGTAGCACAGATAATACAGCAGAGGATCAGACCAGAAAGTTTGCTGTATGGAACACTCAGATCAATTATGAGATCTGTCTTGGCAAGAAAGGCAGTGAAGGGGAACCTCTTTCCAATGCTGTATTTACCTTGTATAAAGATCAGGACTGCAAGGTTCCTGCCGGGATCACTATGAAGACGGACCAGCAGGGAAATGGCACTATCACAGGTCTGGAGGCAGGCACAGGGGCTGTGTATTATATAAAAGAAACAAAAGCCCCCAGCGGATATTTCCTGAATAAAGGAATCCTGAAGCTGACCATTGCTTATAAAGACAAGACAAAATATTATGATCCCACCATTTCTTTGGAGAGGATCACAGACGAAATAACAGGAGATCCACTGGATCCGGCTGCTGATCTGGATAAAATGTCCATTTCGTGCACGTTAGATGCCAGTGAAAAAGACCCGGATTCACTGGTACCTGAGGTACCTTTGAAATATAGTATTTCCTTTGAACTTACAGATTCCTGCATTTATTCGCTGCCTAAGACAGGCGGACGGGGCATCTGGTGGGAAATGCTTTTTGGAACAGGAATGATGCTTACAGCAGTGTATCTGTATAGCAAAAAAAGGAGGAATTTAATATGAAAAAGATGTGGAAAAAGGTAATGACGATCATCCTGGCCCTGGTAATGACCCTGGGGCTGGGCACAAGTGTGCAGGCAGCTGCCCTGAACAGTGGGGAAAATACCAATAGCACTAATGTGACTATCACAGGTCTGCCGGCAGACAAGACGGTTACATTTGCAACCTATCAGGTGATCAAAACCAATTTTAATGCGGCTGCCAATGAACTGACTTATCAGCTGACAGACTGGGCAAAGGCTGTCCTTGCAACTGGAGGCAAGACAGAAGATGCTGTAATTGAAGACATCAGTAAACTGAATACAACTGGTACAAGCGCCACAGAGCAGGATAACATTGTTAATCAGCTGGCAGCAGCTTCCAAAACTGCATACAGCGCACTCTGGACTGTAAGCAGTGACAAGACAACGGCAACAGCAAATCTGCCCATTGGATCTTATCTGGTAATGGCATCCTGTACAGATATGACATTCCTGAACATGTTGGTAAGTGTGAATGCAAAGGCCGATTCTACAGATCCAAACGGCTGGATACTGGAAGGAGAGGGCGCTGTGCTGAAAGGCAATCCGTTAAGCGTTGATAAAAAGATCACAGGAAAGAAAGGCACTGCACAGGCACCTATTGATGAAACAACTGCGGCCATCGGTGATACTCTCTCTTACACAGTTACTGCTGATGTGCCCCATTATCCGGCAAATGCAACCCATACCACATTTAAAGTAAAGGATACTCCTACGAATCTGGAGATTAAGCAAAATACAGTGAAGGTGTATGGTGTGAAAGCAGATGGAACAGAAACCGATCTTACAGGTCAGTTTACTCCTACACTGGATGGCAATGGTGTACTTACCGTTGATATGTCTTCAAAATATCAGACACTGTTCTGCGATGATGGAGCTTATCCATATGCAACAGTAAAAATAACATATGATGCAGTTCTTATGGAATCTGCAAGTATAGCAACGGGAAACACCAATAAACCGGCACTGATTTACGGAACGGATCCTTACACAGACAGTGACGCAAGTGATAAAGAAATCCCAGGAGATGGCAAGCAGAAGGTATATACATATGGTCTGAACCTGACCAAAAAGAATAGTGATAACGATGTTCTTTCCAACGCAGTATTCAGTGTGAAGTTTGGTGATACAAAGCTGAAATTTATTAAAGATGCAACTGTAAAAGGCACCTATACACTGGCAAAGGATCAGAGTGCTGCCGGGGCTACCGATCAGCTGACAACTAATGATAAGGGTATCTTTAATATCAAAGGTCTGGATGCAAATGTTGAGTATGTTATCGAAGAGACAAAAGCACCTTCCGGATACTTCCGTAATCATGGATCTGTAGCATTTACCATCACTCCTGAGAAAAATGCAGAAGGCAAGCTGACTGGCGCTATCAAGTCTGTAGCTGCAAAGGATGAAAAGGGTACAGCACTGGACAATGCAGGTGCATGGACCTGTGGTATCGATCAGACTAATACCGCTTATGTTGCAGTTACCCTGAAGGATACAAAGATCCCGTTCCTGCCGGCAACCGGTGGCATGGGTACAGTGATCTTCACCATCGTAGGTGATGCGCTGATGATTCTTGCCATTGTGCTGTTCATCCGGTCAAGAAAGGGACGCAAAGAAGATAAATGAAGAAAAAATGGGGCAATATTCTGATCTTTGCCATATTCCTTGTAGGTTTTATTACTGTGTTCTATCCTTTCATCAGTAATTTCTGGAACCAGCATCTGGAAAAAAAGCTGATGAACAATTATGAAACAGTGGTACAGCAGCTGGAACAACAGGACCTTACAAAGGAAATGGAGGCTGCAAGGGCATACAATGAGGCGCATAAGGATAACCGGGTGCCGGATGCCTTTGCAGAAGGAG
>OLOL01002008.1_pt1 | contig 15576 bp, 9 predicted proteins | sample 1673081 | NCBI WGS metagenome assembly OLOL01 (sample SAMEA3136753, study PRJEB25190) | human gut metagenome
AAAGGCATTAACTGAAGCTCAACAGAAAAATAAAATTAAGTCGAATATCTTTGTTACTGGCTATGAAAATGGCGAGGAAACATCGGTTGGATGTTCATATAGAGGACGAGTGTGGTCTCGAAGAATAAACAATATAAATGAATTTACGAAATGGTGTGATTCAATCGGTGCGAAAATTTTAGATTCATCTATCAACGATGAAATGGTTATGCAACATGCAACGAAATATGTCTCTGTCGATGCCATACCGAACAAACGTGCAATTTCTATTGAATGGCCAGAAAATATAATCGGTGAATTTGAAAAAAATATCTATATAGGAACAAATGAAAAAAACATGAAACCTTTGATTTGTATAGATATTTTACTTTCAGAAAATCAAGCAAATGGAGCTTTAAATTTTATCGTTAGAAGCGATGCCTTTGATTCCCATTATACCTATAAAGTTATAGATGGAAATGTATCAATAGATAATGTTTCAACACCTCTTTGCATTAACATAGGGCGTAGTACCTTATCATTATCTGAATTCCTGTGTAAAGACCGCTATTTCCCTACTGTCCGGTTTGTTGATGGAACTACTTTACAAGGCCAATATATGGCCGAATATAGAAATGAGGATGTATTATTCGATCGAGAAAAAATTCAAGTTTGGGATTGGGCAGGTGTAAATATTAAAAACGAATCACAAGGTAATGAGAAAGATAGTACGAGTATTCAATATCATGTGATACAGAAACTTAAAGAACAAAATTTCGACATAATATTCGATGATGACAATGCAGGGGAAATCGCGGATGTTATCGCGATCGAAGTTGATGACGTTAATAAAAAAGTCAAAGTGGAATTGTTCCATTTGAAATTTTCTCAAGAGGACCGTCCCGGGGCTCGAATCAATGATTTATATGCTGTTAATGGACAAGCGCAAAAGTGTGTAAGCTGGCTTCATACCAGACCAGAACATATTATTGGTCGAATGTTAAGACGTGGGGCTTCAGGGCCTAAAAATAGATACGAATTAGGAACAGAAGAGCAACTTTCAATAATTAGGGAAAAAGTAAAAAGTTTGTATGAGATTGAATATATAGTTCATATAGTTCAGCCCGGATTATCGAAAGCTGCAGCCTCAAGAGAACAATTAAAATTACTTAGTCTAACTGAAGCGTTTTTATGGGAAACAAGAATGATTAAGTTGGGGGTTATCGCAAGTGCATAGAATTTCCGAGTATTGAAATTATTTTGTCGGTTTATATGAGTGATGTTAATGATTTTAAGCAAGAGATAGAGTGTATTTATAAAGATGAAAAATACTCTGTCCGAGATAATGGAGCTGTTTTTCGGTATCCTCGTGATGGTAAACGGCCTCGTAAATATGATAATTTCTGGACTTTCGGTAAGCCCAATGATAAACATGGATACATGGAGATTGCCTCTGTTCGAGTCCATATTATTGTGGCTACGGCCTTTCATGGCCCGAAACCAACGAAAGAACATGTTGTCGATCATATAGATACGAATCGCCGCAACAATCGTCCGGACAATCTTCGATGGGTCACACGATTGGAGAACGCACTCGATAACCCAATTACCCGCAAACGTATCATTATGCGTTGTGGTAGTATCGAAGCGTTTTTGGCCAATCCGTCTTTATTGCAAGAAAGCGATGTTACTCCCGATTTCAGTTGGATGAGAACTGTAACGGGTGCCGAAGCCCAAGTCAGTAAAGAGCGATTATTGGCATGGGCTGAAAGCGACAAACAAACATCTGGAGGAGCTTTGGGCGAATGGGTATATGGTCGGCAATCAATTTCGCAAAATGACGGTCAGTCATCGAATGTAGACGAAATTGACAAGTTGCAATCCGATTCCTTAAACGGGTGGGGCCAAATTCCGCCTCAAGCATATGAACGTCCCGTTGAGCCGGAACAAAGAAAACCCAATGTTATGCCCTCGTTAACACCCGGAGCGGCCCAAGAAATCTATTTTTATAATGATAAGCCCAATGAATACCCATGTACTCCGCAGGAATATAGTGGTGATCCTTTAACTGCTTATGCCGCTAATTTGACCAAAAATGCAGTCTATTGGCGGAACAACAATGGTGATCGGGAATATGTGGTTGCTAAGTATGGATTTTCGAAGGATCGAAACTCCTTATACGTAATGACTAAATCCGCATACGTGTGGCGAAATCAGGACGACGGAGATTCTATGCCTGTTCCCGTAGCAAGCCTTAATAAAGACGAATTCAGAGAGGATGAACTGAACTATCAACTCGGAGAAGTTATTTACGATGATAATTTATTCGTACATAAAAGGGTAGAAACCGGTTTTATGCCCAAAGAGTATTTGGAAGAACTATTCGATGAGTGTACCGGAAAAAAGAAATAAGTATTAACAGGATTAAAATACTTTTGACAGCTTAATTTTATCCATAATTTTGTTGCTATTTTGTTACCCAAAGCGTTTATATAAGTCCACAACACTTTGATATTAAGATATATAATAATAAATAGCAATAATATCTGGCAGAACGTCATCAACAGCTGGCAACTGTGGAAGAAAAGAAGGAGCGAGGCCGAGCAGCAAATCTGAAGCCCTCGATACGCTCGTTCTCCGGCCCCGGTCCAGACAGGAAAATTCTCTCATAAATGTACTCACAGGGACGTCTCCGCACAAACCGGCGAGTCGTGTTTCCGAATGTTCCGGCTACGGCAGCCGCATATCTCGGACCTAAAGCAACGGCCAACTCTCTCCCGCAAAGGAAAAAGGCGGAACATAGCTTTAGGGATACGGCCAGCCGAAACATAAGAAAACGGACATCCGCAACTGTCATTTCCAGCCTCCGTACTCCATGGCATACAGGTCGAATCCCTCGGCCCAATAATCCTTTTTCACCTCCTTGAGCACGAAGCCCTGCTCCCGGTAGAATCCGAAAGCCAGTTGCGAGGTTCTGACCGTGATCCTCCGGATGCCGCCGAGCGACCCGAGCTTTTCGATCCGGAATCCGAGCAACCGGGTTCCCAGCGATCGGCCCTGATACTCGGGATGCAGGATATCCCAACTGATTTTTCCCGTCGTTCGCTCGTCCGCCAGGTTGATTCCGCCGCAACCGACGATCTTTCCGTCGAAAAGCAGCACGTAGAACCATTCTCTCTCGCAGTCAAGATACCGACTCAGGTCGGCCTCTTCCTCCGGCGCGAAATACTCGGGCGTATTGGCCCGGATCAGGCTCAAGACGGCTTCCTTATCGGCCGGCTCGTATTCCCGGATCACTATATGACGATCCATTCCCCCCATAACCGATTTCGACAATATAAACAAGATTCGCTAATTATATACTCCATAGTACCTATGTCGGTTCCGGTTGCCACGACTTCGAATCGATCTGTCGAGACTCCGTTTGGACAGGGTCCGCCCGAACCGGACGGCATACATACAAGGTCCGGTCGTAGTCGGTACATAAAACACATAATCGTCGCAAGATTGGCCGCCTGCATTCCGGCACATCCCTTCTTGGCATATCACCGCGGTTTCCGCCGTCCCGCTCCCGCCGGTTTCGGACCCGCAAGCCTGCGTGCAAGCCGAAGCCCGCGCGGAAAACGAAAGACCGGGCGTCACAGCCTCGACATCCGGTAATAGACTCCCAGCGGAAGCGACTTGCCGAAAGGATCGGAGAAGTAGAGCTCGCCGAACTGCTCCGAAGAGCACTCGCCGACGAGCTGCCGGACCGCCGTCCGGGCCAGCAGTGCGGAGAGTCCCATCGAGTAAAGGTTCAGCACGAGGAAGCTGCCCCGCGCGGCGAGCAGCTCGCCGCAGAGGCTCAGCATCTCGTTGATATGCTCCTCGAGAACCCATTTCTCGCCGGCCGCTCCCCGGCCGTAAGCCGGCGGATCGAGCACGATGCCGTCGTAGCGGCGGCCCCGCCTCGCTTCGCGGCGGACGAACTTCAGCGCATCCTCCACGATCCACCGGATTCCGTCCATGCCCGAAGCCTCCATATTCTCCCGGGCCCAACTCACCACCGGTTTGACCGAATCGACGTGCGTTACGTCGGCACCGGCCGCCCGGGCGGCCAGCGACGCTCCGCCCGTATAGGCGAACAGGTTCAGCACGCGCGCTCCGGCGCCCAGCCGGCGGACTTCGCGGAAAATGAACTCCCAGTTCTCGGCCTGCTCGGGGAAAAGCCCCACATGCTTGAACGAGGTAAGCCCCATGCGGAATTTCAGGCTCATTCCTCCTCCGTATTCCACGAACCAACGGTCGGGCATGCCCGCGCGAAGCGTCCACTCGCCTCGCTCGCCGCTGCGGCCGTCACGACGGAACACGGCGTCGGCCCGTGCCCTCCACTCGTCCTCGCTGAGCGAGCGGTCCCAAACGGCCTGAGGCTCGGGGCGCGCAAGGACGTAGCGTCCGAAACGCTCGAGTTTCTCGAAACGGCCGCTGTCCAGCAGCTCGTAGTCCTTCCAGCCGGAAGCGGACAACAGCTCGGACCGCATTCCGTCCCCGGACGAAGTCTTATCGCTTTCCATAATCCTTGATTGCTATGCTTCGTTTCACTTCATAAAACATTTCGGGCCTTTCCCGTTCCGAGGGACCGAAGCGAAGCTATGGCCGACTTTCCGAGACTTTCCCCCCCTGAAACGACCCGTCCGGATCAAACCGTCCTCTGCCGCCATGCCTCGGGTCGTCCTACGCGAGACCCTGCGCCCCGATCATCGCCGGGGCCGTCCGGGCTTCCGCTCCCTTCGGGCACCTTCTTCCCGCGCCGGCTCTCCGCGCTCGCCCCGATATACGACGCTCATTTCACAACGGGCGCAATCGAACAGCAGCTCGTACACATGCCGCCCGGACGCCAGAAAAAGGCGTCCCCGATAGGCCGGGTTCCTCCGGAGGCACTGCCCCGTCTCCCGTCTCAGGCAATAGCGCGTCCGCATGACGCGGCAACCCTCGGGAATCGGGCCCGCGTCGAACCCCGGCTCGATCCGACGCACACCGTGCTCGCGGTAGAAGCCGGCGGCCAGCGAATTGACGACGTTTTCCTCGGCGGAAAGCTCCGTATCCGGGAAAAGAGCCCGAAGATTCTCCTCCCGGCGGGACCGGCGGACATAACATGCCGCCCGCCCGGCATCGAGCTGCGAAAGCGCCTCGCGCCTCAGCTCGTTCAGCAAAGAAACGGGCACGAAGCGAGGCATGTCCCAGCGCACCTCGATCCGGCATACTTCATAGCTCGTGTCGCCGGTCTTGGCCGTCTGCGCCCGGACCGTCCGTTCGGCCCGCAACGGATCGAGCGCTTCGTCGAAACGGCCATCGCGCGAGGCCGTCGCCTGCGACGAACCGTCCGAGAACGTCACCGATATCCGGTTCCGAGTCACTTCAACGGCCGCCTCGACAGGCAGCGTCCGACGGGAACGGCTGCGCTCCAGCGCCCCCGAAAAACGACGGTCGTAATTGCGGAAAATCGCCGTCCCGCACCCGATTCCGTCCAAGCGGTTCGGATAGACGCGGCCGTCCTCCGTCCGGTTGACATAGGTCCCCCTCAACTCGCCCGTCTCGTCCGCGAAACAGATGCCGTCGCCGGGGGCAAGCGCAATCTTTCCGCTCATCCCGAACCACTCCCGACCCGCCGAGACAACCGTCCCGACCGCCTCGCCGAGCGACTTGGGCGTATCGAGCGAAGCGACCCCGGCCGCCGGTCCGTCCAGGAAATAATGTGTCGAGCCGCGCGAGAAGCTCTTGGCGGGATCGGGCTCGAAATCGAGCGCGACGCTCCCCTGCGAGGCCCGTTTCAAATCCGGCCGCCGGAAGAATATTTCATCCAGCCGGCTACGATACCATCCCACGACGTTGCGCACATAGGCCATATCCTTCAGCCGCCCCTCGATCTTGAAGGAGCCGACTCCGGCGTCGATCATCTCCTCGAGCCGGTCCGATAGGTTCAGATCGCGTACCGAAAGCCAGTGCCGGGCCCGCCCCTGCGAACGCATCCGGCCGTCGAGCAGTTCGTACGGCAGCCGGCACGCCTGCGAGCAATCGCCCCGGTTGCCGCTGCGGGGCCCCATCGAACGGCTCATGAAGCAGCGGCCGCTATAGCAAACGCAGATCGCCCCATGCACGAACGCTTCGATCTCGAGGCCGGGCGCGGCCCCGGCGATCCGCCGCATTTCGTCGAGCGAGGCCGCCCGTTCCACGATCAGCCTCGTAAAGCCCGCCTCGTACCAGAAGCGGGCGCGGACCGGGTCCATATTGAACATCTGCGTCGAGGCGTGTAACTCGATCGGAGGCAGATCCATACGCAGAAAAGCGGCATCCTGCACGATCAGCGCGTCGGCTCCGGCCCGGTACATGTCGCGGGCGATCCGCTCGGCCTCGGACAGCTCGCTCTCGTAGACGAGCGTGTTCATCGTGACGAAGACCTTGGCCCCGAAACGGTGGGCGTAATCGCACAGCCGGCCGATCTCGTCGGCCGGCACGGCCGCGCCCGCCCGCCGAAAGCCGGCGCGCCGACATACAGCGCATCGGCTCCGCAGTCGATCGCGGCGCATCCGTGAGCGTAGTCCTTGGCCGGAGCCAGCAGCTCGACGATTTTTCCCGTGCCCATGGCGCAAAGTTAGCAAACAATCGTCAATTCCGCGTCCCGTCGTCCGGACGGAACGCCGCCCGACTCACGGAAAACATCCGACGCGAAAAACGGCGCCGGGAAAAAACCGGCACAGACCGGGCATGCAGACCACGCCGAAATCCGCAATGCGCCAGCCCCCCGGTCATTTCACGGCACGCATCGCGGAAAGAAACGGCACAATTTTGCTATCTTTGCAAAACTCCCGTTCGGCATGTCCGAACCGAATCTGCACCGCACTTATGAAAAGAGGATCATTCGCGAGCCGCTTCGGCACGATCGCCGCCGTCGGAGGCTCGGTTATCGGACTGGGCAACATCTGGCGCTTCCCGTACGTGGCCGGCGAGAACGGCGGGGCGGCCTTCATTTTGATCTATCTGACGATCAGCTTTCTGATTTCCATTCCGATCATGCTGTCGGAATTCAGTCTGGGCCGTTCGACCAAACGCAACTCGATGCGCGCGTTCAGCAAACTGGCCCCGGGCACGAAATGGAAATGGGTGGGCTACATGGGCATTCTCTGTGCTTTCATCATTCTGTCGTTCTACTGCGTGATCGCCGGCTGGTCGCTCGAGTTTCTCAAGGAATCGGTGCTGAACCGCTTCCACGATCGCACGCCCGAGCAGGTGGCGGCGGCGTTCGACGGCTTCGTCGCCAGCGGCTGGCGACCGATCGCATGGACGCTCGTATTCATCGCGGCTTCGGCTTTCATCGTCTACTCGGGAATCGAAAAGGGAATCGAACGGTACAATAAAATCCTGATGCCGATGCTGTTTCTGCTATTGTTCGGCATGGCTCTCAATGCGCTGACGCTCGACGGCGCGCGCCAGGGGATCGACTTTCTGCTGAAGCCCGACTTCAGCAAGATCACCGGAACGACCGTACTGGAAGCCCTCGGACAATCCTTCTTCTCGATGAGCCTCGGCATGGGCTGCATGATCACTTACGGCTCCTATCTGCGCAAGAACGAGAATATGTTCCGCATCGGGGCGATGGTCTCGCTGTCGGACATTACGGTGGCCGTCCTTTCGGGACTGGCCATTTTCCCCGCCGTCTTCTCGTTCGGCATCTCACCCACCTCGGGTCCGGAGCTGGTTTTTTTGACGCTGCCGAACGTTTTCGCCCGGATGAGCGGGGGCTATGTGATCTCGGTCGTATTTTTCGTCCTGCTGTTCTTGGCCGCAATCACCTCGTCGGTCTCGCTGCTCGAAGTCATCATCGCCTACCTGTCGGAAGAAATGCGCATCACGCGGTCGAAAGCCATCGTCTGCACGGCCTGTACCGTAGCCGCAACCGGATCGCTCAGCGCGCTGTCGATGATGCCCGGTTCGGTCCTGACTATCGGAGGAAAAAATCTGTTCGATCTGTGCGACAGCCTGTCGTCGAACCTGATGATGCCGCTGGGCGGTCTGTTCATCGTGCTGTTCGCAGGCTGGGTGCTATCGCCCCGAAAGCTGCGCGACGAAATGACCAGCGGACTGAAATACGGGACCCGCGTCTTCCCGGTCATCCGGTTCCTGATCCGGTTCGTCATCCCCGTAGTGATCGGTATCCTGTTCGCCAGCCGGATCGGGCTGCTGTTCTAAAGGAGCCGGTCCGTCAGCGGATGCGGCGCCGGAACTCGGCCGCTACGACCGCCGTGGCCATCGCCACGTTCAGCGACTCGGACGTGGGCGCCGCTCCCGGATAGGGCGGTATGAAAAGGCGCCGGGTCACGCAGCGGGCCGTCCCGGACGAGATGCCGTTTCCTTCGCTGCCCATCACGACGATGCCGCCGGCGGAAAGCCCGGCCCGGTAAATATCCTCCCCCTCCAGAAACGTCCCGTACACAGGCGTTCCCCGCTCCGCCGCACGGGCAAGGAACGACTCCAGCGCCGTATAGTGCACCCGCACGCGGGCAATGGCCCCCATCGTAGCCTGAACGGCTTTCGGTCCGAAACAGTCGGCGGTGTTTTCCGAGCAGACGATGTCGCGAATGCCGAACCAGTCGGCCAGCCGGACGATCGTTCCCAGATTGCCGGGGTCCTGCACTCCGTCGAGCGCAAGCGCCAGATCGTCCGTCCCCGTGCCGGCAGACAACCGATAGCGGGGCAGTTCGATCAGAGCCAGCACCGGCGTCGGCGTCTTCAGCGCGCTGATTCGCTCCATCTCCTTGGGCGACACGCGTTCGGTATCGACACTCCCCGCCTCGCTCCGGTCTTCCTCGCCGCAACGGAAAATCTTGCGCACGCGGAATTCCGAGGCAAGCATCTCGCCTACGAGCTTCTCCCCCTCGGCCACGAACAGGCCGGAGGCGGCACGCTCCTTTTTCGAGGAGAGCGAGCGCACGAAGGCTATTTCGGACTTGATCACGGCAATCGGATTATCCCGCCCCGAACGCCGGTGCGGTCCGACAAAGATAGACAAGACGGACCGAATCCCCAAACCGCCGGTCGGCTCCGATACCCGGATACGAAAACGCATGCCGCTTTCCGACCATAGGGCATCGCACCGGAAACGTTTTCCCGCAGGAAACGAGTCTCGGGCATGCCGAATCTCGCCCCCCAACTCCTACCGCAAGGTCCCGACGGATACGACGGACCCGCGCGGCATACCGGCGACGATCCCCGAAAACTTTCCCGCGCCGGCTTGCACAATCGAAAATCTATCCGTACCTTTGCGACTCAGAAACTATTCTGAGCCAGAAGACAGTTTCAGCAAGGGAAGACAATCCATAACTTACTGATAAATAATGTCTGACAAAAAAACCGCCCGTCTGATCCTCGAGGACGGCACTCAATTCGAAGGGTACTCCTTCGGCGCCGAAACGTCCGTTTCGGGCGAAGTCGTCTTCAACACAGCCATGACCGGTTATCCCGAAAGCCTGACCGACCCGTCGTACAGCGGTCAGATCCTCGTGTCGACCTATCCGCTGATCGGCAACTACGGAGTTCCGCAGTTTACGGAGCAGGACGGTTTGCTGCGCTTTTTCGAATCGGACCGTATCCACATCCGCGCTCTGGTCGTCTCCGACTATTCGTTCGAGCACAGCCACTGGAACGCGAGCGAAAGCCTCGGACAGTGGCTCAAGGACAACGGCGTGCCGGGCATTTGGGGCGTGGACACGCGCCGGATCACGAAGATCATCCGCGAGCGGGGCGTCATGCTCGGCAAGCTCGTGATCGAAGGCTCGCCCGAGCCCGCGGAGTTCGTCGATCCGAACAAGGAGAACCTGGCGGCGCTCGTCAGCACGAAACAGGTCGAAACGTACGGAAACGGGAAGTACCGGATCGTACTGGTCGACTGCGGCTGCAAATACAACATCGTGCGCTGCCTGACGAAGCGGAACGCGACGGTGATCCGCGTGCCTTGGGACTACGACTTCACGCAGATCGACTACGACGGCGTGATGCTGTCGAACGGCCCCGGCGACCCGCAGCAGTGCGGGGCGACGATCGCCCACATCCGCAAGGCGATCGCGCTGGGCAAGCCGATCTTCGGCATCTGTTTGGGCAACCAATTGTTGTCGATCGCGGCCGGAGCGACGACCTTCAAGCTCAAGTACGGTCATCGGAGCCACAACCAGCCGGCGCTGATGGTGGGCACGGACCGGGCCGTCATCACGTCCCAGAACCACGGCTTCGCCGTCGATACGACGACGCTCGACGAGGGCTGGGAGCCTTACTTCGTGAACCTCAACGACGGGACGAGCGAAGGCATCCGGCACCGGACGAAGCCGTTTTTCTCCGTACAGTTCCACCCCGAGGCTTCGGGCGGTCCGGTCGATACCGAATTCCTGTTTGACGACTTTATCCAAAACATCGAGAAATGCAGAAAATAAACAAGGTAGAGAAAGTGATCCTGCTCGGGTCGGGAGCGCTTAAGATCGGCGAGGCCGGGGAATTCGACTACTCGGGCTCTCAGGCGCTCAAGGCGCTCAAGGAGGAAGGCGTCTACACGGTGCTCATCAACCCGAACATCGCTACGATCCAAACTTCGGAGAACATCGCCGACAAGGTTTATTTCCTGCCCGTCACGCCCGAGTACGTCGAGAAGGTAATCGAGAAGGAGCGCCCGCAGGGCATCCTGCTCGCGTTCGGCGGCCAGACGGCCCTGAACTGCGGCGTGCAGCTCTACCGCAGCGGCGTGCTCGAAAAATACGGCGTGCAGGTAATGGGTACGCCCGTACAGGCGATCATCGACACGGAGGACCGGGAGAAATTCGTCGAGAAACTCGACGAGATCGACGTGAAGACGATCAAGAGCGAGGCCGTCACGTCGGTGGCCGAGGCCAAGCGCGTCGCGCACGAACTGGGCTACCCGATCATTATCCGCGCGGCCTATACGCTCGGCGGACTCGGATCGGGCTTCTGCGACAACGACGAGGAGCTGGACGCGCTGGCGAACAAGGCGTTCTCGTACTCGCCGCAGATACTCGTCGAAAAGTCGCTCAAGGGCTGGAAGGAGGTCGAGTATGAGGTCGTGCGCGACCGCTACGACAACTGCATCACGGTCTGCAACATGGAGAACTTCGACCCGCTGGGCATCCACACCGGCGAGAGCATCGTCGTCGCCCCGTCGCAGACGCTGTCGAACTCCGAGTACCACAAGCTGCGCGAGCTGGCGATCAAGATCATCCGCCACATCGGCGTGATCGGCGAGTGCAACGTGCAGTACGCCCTCGACCCGAACTCGGAGGACTACCGCGTGATCGAGGTCAACGCGCGTCTGAGCCGCTCGTCGGCGCTGGCGTCCAAGGCCACCGGCTACCCGCTCGCGTTCATAGCCGCGAAGCTCGGCCTCGGCTACGGTCTGCACGAGCTGAAGAACAACGTGACCAAGAGCACGACGGCCTGCTTCGAGCCGGCGCTCGACTATATCGTCTGCAAGATACCGCGCTGGGACCTGGGCAAGTTCAAGGGCGTCTCGCGCGAGCTGGGATCGAGCATGAAGTCCGTCGGCGAGGTGATGGCCATCGGCCGTAACTTCGAGGAAGTGATCCAGAAGGGCCTGCGGATGATCGGACAGGGCATGCACGGCTTCGTCGCGAACAAGGAGTTCGAGGTCGACGACATCGACGCCGCGCTCACCCATCCGACCGACAAGCGCATCTTCGTCATCGCGCACGCACTGAAGAACGGGTACACCGTCGAGCGCATCCACGAGCTGACGAAGATCGACCGCTGGTTCCTCGAGAAGTTGCAGAACATCATCCGGATCGAGAACGAGCTGGAGCAGCACAACAACATCACCCATGTGCCCGACGAGCTGCTGCTCGAGGCCAAACAGCGCGGCTTCTCGGATTTCCAGCTCGCCCGCACGGTAGCCAAGAGCACGGCCAAGAGCATCGACGCCGACATGCTCGCGATCCGGAGCTACCGCAAAATGCGCGGCATCACGCCCTACGTCAAGCAGATCGACACGCTGGCGGCCGAGTACCCGGCCATGACGAACTACCTGTACGTCACCTACAGCGCCTCGGCGCACGACATCGACTTCCCGCACGACAACCGCTCGGTCATCGTGCTCGGGTCGGGAGCCTACCGCATCGGAAGTTCGGTCGAGTTCGACTGGTGCAGCGTCAGCGCGCTGAACACGATCCGCCAGCAGGGACTTCGCTCGGTGATGATCAACTACAATCCCGAGACGGTCTCGACCGACTACGACATCTGCGACCGGCTCTACTTCGACGAGCTGACGCTCGAGCGGGTGCTGGACATCACCGATCTGGAGATTCCGCGAGGCGTGATCGTCTCGACCGGCGGACAGATACCCAATAACCTGGCCATGCGCCTTCAGTCGCAGCACGTGCCGATTCTGGGCACCTCGGCCACCGACATCGACCATGCCGAGGACCGGCACAAGTTCTCGGCCATGCTCGACGAGATCGGCGTCGACCAGCCCCGCTGGCGGGAACTCACGACGATGGACGATATCTACCGTTTCGTCGACGAGGTGGGATTCCCCGTGCTGATCCGTCCGAGCTACGTACTCTCGGGCGCGGCGATGAACGTCGTGTCGAACCGCTCCGAGCTGGAGCACTTCCTGACGCTGGCGACCAACGTGTCGAAACAGTATCCGGTCGTCGTCACGGAGTTTATCGAGAACGCCAAGGAGATCGAGATCGACGCGGTGGCCCGCGGCGGCGAGGTGCTGATCTACGCCATTTCCGAGCACGTCGAGTTCGCAGGCGTCCACTCGGGCGACGCGACGATGGTATTCCCGCCGCAGAAGATGTATGTCGAGACGATGCGGCGCATCAAGAAGATCGCCCGCGAGGTAGCCCGCATGCTCAACATATCGGGCCCGTTCAACATGCAGCTGATGGCCAAGGACAACGAGATCAAGGTCATCGAGTGCAACCTGCGCGCGTCGCGCAGCTTCCCGTTCGTGTCGAAGGTACTGAAGGTGAACTTCATCGACATAGCGACAAAGATCATGCTCGGCATCGAGCCCGACGTGCCGCACAAGTCGGCCTTCGAGCTCGACTACGTCGGCATCAAGGCGCCGCAGTTCTCGTTCTCGCGGCTGCAGAAGGCCGACCCGGTGCTGGGCGTCGAAATGGCGTCTACCGGCGAGGTGGGCTGCATCGGCGAGAACTTCCACGAGGCGATTCTCAAGTCGATGATGTCCGTGGGCTATGCGATCCCGAAGAAGAACATCCTGCTGTCGACCGGCGACTCGCGCTCGAAGATGGACATGCTGTCGGCCGCCAAAGCGCTTCAGGAGAAGGGCTACAACATTTTTGCGACCAAAGGCACGGCCCAGTTCTTGGAAACGAACGGCGTGCACGCGACGGTGCTCCACTGGCCCGACCAGAGCGAGCAGCCCAACACACTGACCTACATCAAGGAAAAGAAGATCGATCTGGTGGTCAATATCCCGAAGAACCTGTCGAAGACCGAGCTCAGCAACGACTACACGATTCGCCGCAGCGCGATCGACTTCAACATCCCGCTCATCACGAACGCCCGACTGGCGAGCGCCTTTATCACGGCGTTCTGCAAGCTCGACAAACAGGACATCAAGATCAAGAGCTGGAACGAATACTAACGGCCCGAAACCGAAACAACGGAGAATGCGCGGCAGAAAACTGTCGCGCATTCTCATGCGTATAACATCATAAACTCCGGACTACGGCGGTTAGAACCATGCCGCCGGACGGCCGAGTCGAAAGCCTCGGAAAATAAGGGGGAATTATTGCGGAGCGTCGCCCGCCATCTATCCGTAACTTTACAGCACGGTTTCCGCCGGCAGGCGGGAAACGCCTCCTCAGCAATCCGAAAGCAACGCAAGGGGTTCCGCCTGTATTCCGGCATTCCATCTTATTCATTGCCATTAGCGGCACCGCGATATCCGAGCAGGCCGCCGGCATTTTCATGGCAAGCTCGGAGAAAAAACACGGCGAATCGCTATCTTTGCCGCACAATCGCTTAGCTTATGCCCGTTACGCTACGACATACCCTGCCCGGCTGCTCGTTCGCACTGTGGCGAATCGACGAGGACACAGCCCGTCTCGCCCCGCTTTGTACCGGGCAGGAAAACGCATGGGCCGGGACGCTGGCTCCGGAGCGCCGTCGCCGCGAATGGCTCGCATGGCATGCCGCGTTGCACAAGGAAGCCCCTGCCGAGGAAACGTTCTATCGGCCGTCCGGAGCGCCGGCCCTGCGAAGCGGAAGGCATATCGCCGTCAGCCACGCCGGCGGATACGCCGCGCTGATGCTCTGCGACGTTCCGTGCGGACTCGACATCGAACGGGCGGACCGCGACTTCACGAAGACGGAGGAAAGGTTTCTCGCTCCGGACGAGCGGAAGTTGCTGGAATCCGCGGGCGGCCTGTCCGCCGGCATCGTCTGGTGCGCCAAAGAAGCCCTCTACAAATGGTCGGGACTCGGCGGACTCGACTGGCTCCGCGATATCCGCGTCACGAAGATCGATCCGGTCCGGGAAACGCTCGAAGGAACGGCCGGAGGAAAGCGCATCGGGCTGAAAGTCATCCCGCATCCCGAACTGCATATCGTCTTCTGCGCCGGATAGCCCCTGCGGCGAATCGCCGCAAAGCGGCACGCCCGTTTGGAGGTGTCCGTTTTTTCTCCTTACTTTGTCTCGGAGAAATCATTAACCCTAACCGAACATTTATGAATCGAATGTATGCAAAGGCACGCATCGGACTGCTCGCCCTCGTGGCGCTGTTCGTTCTGCTGCCTTCGGCCGGCAAAAGCCAGAGCCGGCAACGAATGGCCGTCCCCGAAGACATGGAGCGATGGATCAAAACGACTTTCGCCAAAGGACACGTTCCTCCCTTCTCGTTCGTCTACGACGGCAAGCCGTCGGCCCAGTTCATCCGCAAATGGAAATACTCGGCAAGCAAGGGAGCGAGCGACGAAGCGGGAACGATCAAATACCTGTTCACCTACACCGATCCCGTCACCGGTCTGAAAGTAGCCTGCCGTGTCACGGGCTTCGAGGAGTTCGGCGCCGTCGAGTGGATGCTGTACTTTACGAATACATCGCAGCGCAACTCCGCCATGCTGACCGATGTCAAGGTCACCGATTTCGGCATGGAGGCGGGAAAGGACGCTTCCTTCACGCTGCACCATGCCGTGGGAAGCAACGGCGGTCGCGACGACTTCTGGCCGCTGTCGACGCCGGTGGAAGCGAACAAATCGGTTTATATCACCCCCGAAGGCGGACGCTCGTCGGACCATACCGGATTTCCGTTCATGAATCTCGAGGCATCGAACGGACGGGGCGCGATCGTCGCCGTCGGCTGGACCGGCAACTGGTACGTCGACGTATCGCAGCAGACGCCCGGCACCGCGCGATACGTGTTTGCCACGGTCCAGACGCTGGCAAGGCACTTGGATCAGATTGGGCCGGCTGATTTTGACTATGTGATTATTGATGAGGTCCATCATGCCGGTGCGGCCAGCTATCAAAAAATCATCAACTGGCTGCAGCCGCGCTTTTTATTGGGA